>ENA-OUQP01000082-OUQP01000082.1-human-gut-metagenome-genome-assembly--contig:-NODE-82-length-98831-cov-53.113084_pt1 | contig 98831 bp, 83 predicted proteins | sample MGYA00237951_ERZ548836 | MGnify/ENA primary metagenome ERZ548836 (study PRJEB26490, sample SAMN05194702) | human gut metagenome | biome: terrestrial biome; feature: human-associated habitat; material...
GCCTTCTTTTATCAAGAGCCTCAGATTTCGAAAGATTTCTGAGGCTTTTTTGTATCTTTGCATTCACAAAAATAGAAATTAATTATGAATCAATTTACAAAGATTATTGCAGCCCAACTCAAATTACGTGAGCAGGCTGTCGAGAATACATTGGAGCTTCTTGAAGAAGGATGCACCATTCCTTTTATTTCCCGTTACCGTAAGGAGAAAACGGGAAATATGGATGAGGTGAATATCGAGGCTATCGCTCAGGCTAACGAGAAGTTGAAGGAAATGGCGAAACGAAAAGAAACCATCCTGAAGACTATTGATGAGCAAGGTAAACTGACGGATGCTCTTAAAGAGCGTATCGAAAACTGTTGGGATGCCACAGAATTGGAGGATATCTATCTTCCTTTCAAGCCTAAGCGCAGAACCCGTGCACAGATTGCCCGTGAGGCAGGCTTGGAACCTTTGGCACAGGTGCTCCTCTTCCAGCGTGAACGCAACCCGCTGCAGGCTGCTAAGAAGTTTGTAGGCATCAAGGTGAAGGATGCTGATGCAGCCCTGCAGGGTGCTAAGGATATCATTGCCGAAATGGTGAGCGAGAGCGAGGAAAGCAGAAACCAGATTCGTGGCGAGTTCCGTCGTGGTGCTATCATCACCTCTAAGGTGGTGGCTAAGAAGAAGGATGAGGAGGAAGCACAGCGCTTCTCTGATTACTTCGATTTCTCTGAGCCATTGAAAAGATGTTCTTCTCATCGCCTCTTGGCGATGCGTCGTGGTGAGGCTGCCGGTTTCCTCCGTATCAGTATCTCTGCAGATGATGAGCAGTGCCAGGATAAGTTGAAGCGCCACTATGTGCATGGATATGGTGAGTGCCAGACATTGGTTGGCGAAGCGGTGGATGATGCCTTTAAGCGTCTTTTGAAACCTAGTATTGAAACCGAATTTGCTGCTCTCAGTAAGCAGAAGGCGGATGAAGAGGCTATTGTTGTTTTTGCAGAGAACCTGCGCCAGCTCTTGCTCGCTGCTCCTTTAGGTCAGAAGCGTGTGATGGCGGTTGATCCTGGTTTTGCCAATGGTTGCAAGACTTGTTGTCTGGATGCACAAGGTAATCTGATTCATCATGAAATCGTTTATCCTCATCCTCCTCGTAATAAGAAAAATGAGGCTACTTCAGCTATCCTGCGTATGGTGAAGATGTATCAGGTAGAGGCGATGGCTGTGGGTAATGGTACGGCAAGTCGTGAGACGAGTGACTGGCTGCACGAAATAAGTTATCCACACCCTGTGGATATCTATGTAGTAAGTGAGGATGGTGCTTCTATCTATTCTGCTTCCAAGATTGCCAGAGATGAATTCCCGGATGAGGATGTAACCGTGCGTGGTGCTGTAAGTATTGGTCGCCGACTGATGGATCCGCTTGCCGAACTGGTAAAGATTGATCCTAAGAGCATCGGTGTAGGACAGTATCAGCATGATGTGGATCAAACACAGCTTAAGAAGAGCTTGGATACCGTGGTGATGAGTTGTGTAAACTCGGTGGGTGTCAACCTGAATACCGCATCGCAGCATCTTCTTACCTACGTGAGTGGTCTCGGTCCTACTCTTGCCAAGAATATTGTGGAATACCGTAAGGAGAATGGAGCCTTTGCTTCGCGTGCCCAGTTGAAGAAGGTGCCACGTCTGGGGCCTTCTGCTTTCGAGCAGTGTGCCGGCTTCCTCCGTATTCCTGGTGCCAAGAATCCTTTGGATAACAGTGCTGTTCACCCAGAGCGTTATGCCTTGGTTGAGCAGATGGCGAAAGATCAGGGAGTCACCGTGAAGCAGCTGGTGGAAGATAAGGATTTGCAGAAGAAAATAGATATTAAGAAATATGTCACTGCTGAGGTGGGTATGCCTACTTTGATGGATATTATGGCTGAGCTTGACAAACCTGGTTTGGATCCTCGTGGAGAGGTTGAAAAATTTGAGTTTGATGCAAGCATCAAGACCATTGAGGATCTGCAGGAGGGTATGGTAGTGCCTGGCATCGTAACCAATATCACCAAATTTGGCGCCTTTGTAGATATAGGTGTTCACAATGATGGATTGGTTCACGTTTCACAGATGTCAAACCGCTACATCAGTGACCCTAGTGAAGTGGTGAAGCTCCATGAGCATGTGATGGTGAGAGTGACAGAAGTGGATTTGAAGCGCAAGCGCATTGCCTTGTCAATGAAGGGAGTGAAATAATGGATATGAATCAATATATAAACAAAGGTGAAAATATAAATAAAGGTGAAACCCTCGGTAAAGAGGGCTTCACCCATTTTGGAGACAGTACCAATCAAGACAGTTGCTCTCTATCCAGTATCTCTCAAGACTGTATAGAGTCGGCTTATTGCTTTATTCATCAGAAGCTTCGTGTCTATGAGTTCTCTACCAATCCCACGCAGCGTGATGATATCGAATATGCTATCAGCCAGTATGTGGATGGCATGAATCCGCAGCTTTATCAGAAACTTGCTGATGGAAGAGATGGTTTCCTTCTCGACCATGTAAGTTTTGAGCAGGATATGAGAAAGGCACAGGCGCAACTGGAAAAAATGATGGTGTAACCTATTTATTTCAAATTACAGTCGGGAAGAACTTCCATGCATCTTCTTCCTTCTACGGTTTTCAGGATGCATCCGATGGTCTTTCTACCAATGTTTCTATTGACAGGTACTTGATTCTGCGCAATAACTTCTACATAATGAACGCCGGCATTCGGTACATCCATAGGGAGGGTACCTTCTGCCTGCATCTTGCCATGTTCGAATCTGTCAACATCATCAAATCTGACGTAATGGTTGGTCTTGCCGTCAATGAATCCCACACATACAGAGTCCTTGTCTGAGGCGACGGACGCAAAGATGAGTTTTTCGCCAGCGTAACGCTTGAATGCTCTGCCCCGTTCTCTCTGCAAGAGCTCTGCCATCGAAACCTTGCATACCTTTCCGCTTTCATAGACAAGAATGAGCCATCCTTCTTCTTCGTCTTCATGAACAGCCAGTTTCAGGCGATAATCCTGCCAGTCGTCTTCATCCAGTATCTTGTATTCGTCCGTGTCCATCAGACAGATGACTGCCGTGATAGGGCGGTAGCCTTCCTCGTAATCGTGCAATGCATTGTTGCGCAGACGTGAGGTTTGGATGTGGTCGGTGATAGGAGCAGATTCTACATGCTTGGTGGAGTTTTTGGGCTCCTTGATGGCTAGAGTGTTTTCTAACGTAGTCGGCATTTCTTCCTGTGTAACCACAGCATGCGGAATGTGCTCTTCTGCCCATTGTTTTCTGATGGCAAGGAACTTGTCCTTGTAGGTTTCGTTTACCTTGCGCGCAGATGTACCCATGCGTTCATAATATACATTGCCTACGGCTTTAGGTGTAGGGCATGGCTCGATGTCGATGATGAGTACCGCATTGCTGATATCCGTATCGAAGTGAGTATGTATATAATGTGCTCCTTCCTGACCGAGATAATAGATAATCTGATTGTTGACATATACCTCATACTTATCTCTGGAGCCTTTGAAGAGCGGGTTCTTCAAGTCCTCTTCCAATCCCATTTCATAGCCAATATCCGATACGCCCAGATAGAGATGGCCGCCCTCGGCATTGAGGAAGGCACATATTTCCTGCATAATCTTGACGGTTTGTGCCTGTACATCCACTCGCATAGAGTTTTCTGGATAGATGATGGATGTCTTGAACTCGGTATGGAAATCTTCCTTGCCATAGTTCTTCTTGTTGGAAGATGACTTGTGGAGTTTCAGAAGAGCGCGAATCTTGTCGAGGATATCACCGGCTTGGGTGAGAAGTCCCGATTTCTTCACGAAGTTATGAGAGAGCACGAGCGATGCCAGTTGCTGCAGGTGAGGATCTTCTGTAAGACAGCTCCAACGGTACAGGTCTTCGTAGTGTTCCTCGCTATCCAGACAACCGATGATACGCAATTGCATAAAGTCGTGGCGAAGGATGGCATTGCGTTCAAACAATTCCGGTTCCTTTTCGGCGATGTGTTCAATCTTGTTGATATCTACCTTATCTAATGTTGCAAAGTCGTTGAGTACCTCCAGGAGCGTAAGTCGACTATCGTAATAACTGGTTCTCTCCTTGCTGTCGAGCATGATGGCAAGAAGTCGGCAGAAATTGAGATAGTTGTATGCCTTGATCTTGTCTTCTTCTAGGGTGGCTTTGGCATCTATGATGCTCATCATTTCCGACACATATACTTTCTCTATAGGCATCGCATTAGCCAATTCATCCTTTTCATTCTTTGGATTGTAAACCTCATGTGCTGCATACCCCAGCATCAGCTGATGGAAAGCATCGGCAAGACTGAATCGGCTTTCCGGTGATTCCCGCAGGAAGGTGCCGTTGAGATAACCATTGGTTCCTTCCGTGATGTTATCAACTTCTATCACCATACCTTTTTTCAAATCATCGAGAGTCATGCCAGGGGCAGGACATACGGAAACAGAAAAGCCTTCGCTGCTTACGGCAGGAACACGAGGTACGTCGGATACCTGATTGAAGAGCAGACAGGTGAGGCGAGAGTTATAAAACAGATCGTTTACTCGTACGTCGTCTGCGTATTCGCTGATCATATCACGCATGGCAAAGACATAACTTCCATCATTATTGACTTCTTTTACGTAGGCATGCAACAAGAGCGGCATCCCTTGATATTCAAACGACTGGGTGTTGATGTCGCCAGGGAAGAAAGGAACAACATCGTTTAATACGTCTAATGTTCCCACTCCCTCACAACCTTCTTCTACTACTTTGCATTCAAATAAGAGCTGTCCTGCCAATTGTTTGGTTACGATGATGGTCGTTTCATCATCTATATATAGTTTTCTATTTTGCTTTTTTGAGGACTTACGCTTTTGGGAGAATAGAGAGTGGTTGATGTATTCCCATAGCTCCTTATAGTGCTCGATGGTAGTACCTACTTTTCCACGTAGTTTTACCGGTGGTTTTTCGTCCAGGCGGATGGAAAGTCCATGCCATAATCCCATACGTGAAGAGAGAGGCATATATACATTCTCTTTATCCAAATCCTTTGGCTGTATGGTGATAGCTTGCTCGTTGACGGTGAGAAGAGTTGTTTCATTCTCATATTTGGCAGGTTCAAAACTCTCCACGGTTTCATTGTCCTGTTGGGAGCAGAGCATATTGGCGAGGACGAATGCGTCATCGCTGTTGAAAGGAAGGGCTGCATTGAATTCTGTCGGGGTGAAGAGAGAAAGGAATGCTTTCTGGAGAGTCTTGTTAGGGTCGCTTACATTCATCAGCGAAACCAAGCGATAGAGCAATGCCTGATTCAATGAGTTGTCGTAAATCTTATGCGATGCATGACGTCCCAGTATCAGCTCGATGGTCAAAACCTGAATCATGGTTTCCTTGGTTGTTGCATCGCTGGAGAGTCTGTCTGTCTGGTGATAGATATTCTCTACATAGCTTTGTAACAGTTTGAGCCATTGCATCTGAAAGGGTTTTCTGTTCCAAAGATATACCTGCTGGCTGCGAAGGGTGGTCAGGATAGACGTGATGAGTTTTTCCATAATCGAAAAGTCGAGCATGAAGATGCATTGCATGATGCAGAACTGCTTGCGTGGATGGTAGATATAGGCACAAGTGGATAGAGTGGAAAGAATCTGGCTGATGGTATGCTCGGCCTTTCCCTCTCTTAATATTCTGATGGCTTGAATGTAGTAAGATATCAGTTCGATGATATCGGTAAATCGCTGTTCGAGCAGCATGCGTTCGGCTTCCTTGCATCGGGGCAGGAGATACTCTCCCTGTAGCGTTTCGATGCATTGGGAATGAATCTGCAGGAGTAATGTCTGTAATTCATCTTGGCTGAGATGATTGGAGATGCCAGCTATCCATCGGTGGCACTCCAGATCGAAGATGTCTGAAGGCGTATCTCCGAGCATCAGATTTCTGAACTCAGGGGTATTCCAGTTTTCATCACCTATGATTTCACGAAAATCTTTATCTGAAAGTGAAAACTCCGACTTATCGGCGCCCAATACTTCTACGAGTTGTACCCCCATGTATTTCTGGCGGAACTTCATCACTCTGCATCTTACTCTAGGAGTGAGCGCTGCATTGATGATGGTATCTCTTTTCAACATTGCCGTGAAGCCGTATTCGTCTTCCAGGTGATAGAAATCACCTAATGTCATCTTGATTTTGAAATCCACCTCATCATTTTCCTTATAATGTTTTCTCATGAGGTGTTCTATGTTCTGGGAAATGAAAACCTTGCCTAGATGGGTTGTAATCATCAGACAGTCAAGTGTCTTAGGGGCGGGTTGCCTCCTTTGGAAGTCAATCTGTCCTACCTTGTAAATTCTGTTTTCTACTTCGATGACGAACTTATGTTCTTCTTCATCAATGCGCAGAACCTTTGCCTTGATATTCTTGTAATTATTCATATAGAATGTTTTTTTGTGATATGATGTTATAATAATACTGCAAAGATATATATATTCTGTGAATTTTCAGTATATTCTCGTTAAAAAAACTCTAATTTTAACAAAGCATAAAAAGTTGGCATAACGTATGATGCTATGAATATTTTTTGTATATTTGCATTTTCGATAAAACATTAATAAACTAGAGACGATGAAAGCATTTACATATATTAAAAAAGGAGAATTCGCTTTTGTTGAGAAAGCGAAACCTACCATCAAGGATGCCAAGGATGCTATAGTGAGAGTAACAATGAGCAGTATCTGTACCAGCGATTTGCATATCAAGCATGGTTCAGTGCCTCGTGCCGTACCTGGTATTACCGTGGGGCATGAGATGGTGGGTGTTGTAGAAGAAGTAGGCGGGCAGGTTACCCATGTGAAGCCGGGCGATAGAGTAACGGTGAATGTGGAGACTTATTGTGGCGAATGCTTCTACTGCCAGCATGGATACGTAAACAACTGTACTTCTCCTCACGGTGGCTGGGCGTTGGGGTGCAGGATAGATGGCGGCCAGACGGAATACGTCAGAGTTCCGTATGCCACTACCGGATTGAATAAGATTCCTGATACGGTGAGCGATGAGCAGGCACTCTTTGTTGGCGATATTCTTGCCACTGGATTCTGGGCAACTCGAATCTCGGAAATTAAGGAAGAAGATACGGTTCTCATTATCGGAGCAGGTCCTACGGGAGTTTGCTGTTTGCTCTGCACCTTACTGAAGAATCCTGAAAAAATCATCGTTTGCGAGAAATCAGAAGCCAGAAGAGCATTTATCCAGGAACATTATCCGCAGGTTCTTGTGGTAGAACCGGAAGATTGCGAAACCTTCGTCAAGGAGCAGGGTTTGCATGGTGGAGCCGATGTGGTGATGGAAGTAGCTGGTGGTTCGGATACCTTCCAGTTGGCATGGAAGTGTGCCCGTCCTAATGCCATCGTTACTATTGTAGCTATGTATGATAAGCCCCAGATGCTTCCGCTTCCTGATATGTATGGCAAGAATCTCATTTTCAAGACGGGTGGAGTAGATGGCTGTGATTGTGAGGAAATCCTGAGCTTGATAGCACAGGGCAAGATAGATACCACTCCTCTCATTACCCATCGTTTTCCGTTATCTAGAATAGAGGAAGCTTACGATGTGTTTGAGAATAGAAAAGATGGAGTTATCAAGGTTGCTCTATATTGAGGTTTTCATATAAGTTGCCCTTTATTGAGGTTTCATATAAATTGAGATTTCACATAAAAACAGGGCGCAAGCTATTCCTGTTGCGGAAAAAGCTTGCGCCCTTGATATATTTACGATGAGTAAATGAGCTTTTCTAAGATTAGAACTTGTAGATAGCACCAAAAGAAATGTTGCTAGCATCTACGTCAACTCCGAATGTAGATGAGCTCTTGCCCTCTTCTGGAGAATAACCTCTGTAACCGAGGAAGCCAATCTTTGAGATGAATTCAACATACTTTGTAAGCTTAACAGCCAAACCTGGCTTGATGCCTACCTCGTAGAAGTCGCCACCGCCCTTGCTTACACTGCCATAACCGATAGTACCCTCGAAGAAGAGATCAACTACCTTGCTCTCAACAGCTGTATAGCGAACGTAAGGAGCAATAGTGAAGGTAGTAGCATCACCTACTCGGGCAATCTTGCAAACATCGCCCTTCTGGATACCTACCTCGATACCGGCATCCCACTTGTTGTTGAACTGATAACCGATTTCTGGGATGAGCTTGTAAGCTGTCTTGCTATCTTCATCACCAATCTTATTGCTAGAGATACCAGCAGTACCACCGATGTAAACCTGTGCGCTTGCGCAAACAGAAACGAGAGCCATCATAAGGCTCAACATAATCTTCAATTAATCTTTTTTCTTAAAAATTATACGTTGTTTTCTATCTTCTTTTATTGGAATCCGTCTTCTTTATGCTTGGAATTCGGTGGCAAAGGTATAGGAAATATGCGAATACAGGAAATTTTTTCTTTGTTTTATTGTTAATAGTGTTGGATTGTTGACTTAAATCAAGATAATGGCAGGTGTCTGCTATTTCAGTTTTATGAAATTGATAGTGTCTACCTTTTCTAGTTGATAAAGTAAAAAAGTGTCAACTGAAATCAGGAAAAGTCATGTTGATATTGTTAGAAGTTACTGCTGATATCTCTTAGAAATCAGCTCATTAGTTGGTCTGTCGATGCCCATTTTGTGGGCACTCAGAGCCCACGTGATGGGCATCGATAGCCCATGTGTTGGGCATCTGTTGCCCATAATGCGGGCATTGAGTGCCCAAAGTTTGGAACGGTTTCTGGGCAATATCGTGAGTAAGCTGCTTTTATGATACTTCATGCTGCTTTTATGATACTTCAATGATACTTCTTGTAAAAGAAAAAGAAATGTATCATTTTTGGTAAGGCATTGAGTATTAGCTGTATAACCTATTATTGTAAGTCTGAAATGAGACTTTGATACTTTTTTCGCGAAAAAATATCTTTCGTGTGTAAGCTTCTCCCAATCTACGAACCATTCGTAAGCGTCCTAGCCAGCAAGTCTTCCGCCAGGCGTTCCAGCGGATTTGCAATCCGCTGTTAAAAAATGTTCGACTACTTACACCTGGGGATTTGCAATCCCCATTCCTTTATCTTGCATTCCATTCTTGCTTGCTGCGGATTTCAAATCCGCAGATTCTCAATCGTTAGTTTTATCAGAGGGAGATACTGAATCCATATCTCCTTCTGAAGCAGCTTGTGGCATGGCACAAGAAAATATTTTCTTTAAGATTTCCAATAAATTCATTTTATCTATTTTTTTATGTATAAACTCTGTTTGAAAACTAGCATTGTCCATACGAGCCTTCTTTTATTCAGTTACATGCCAGTTACATGCGCCAAGCACTGTTTTAAAGGGTTTTTGCTCTGTTTTAGGGCTGTTTCGAGTCGCCCAGTTACATGCCAGTTACATGAGCTATGCCCAAGTGACGACCTCAAATAGCCGAGAATGACCTCAAATAGCCAAATAACGACTTAAAACGACTTAAAACGACTTAAAACGACTTAAAACGACCGAATATGCCCATATTATGACTTGACAATCGCAATTATGTAACAAATTAATAATTCAATTCTTGTTCACCTTTTTCTGTAATAATCCATTGTTTTCCACTAATAGTTTTTGTAATAAATCCTTCTTTCGCTATTTTTCGAAGAAGATTTCCTATTTTTCTCAGTTTCTCGTCCTGAGTTAAACTTGATGGAAAAACATGTTGTAGTCCCTCATAAACGTCTTGACGTTTGAATCCCATACTTCCTGCATTATGAGCCAATTGCAACAATAACTTTTGGATACTATTTTCTGCAAGACCATTTTCTTTTGTATAGTGTCCTATCTGCTTAGTCATTTTGGCAACTTTTAGCGATATAGTATAGTGTGGTGCACGACCTTCTATCAAACCCTTTTCATGAAGATGTTTAGCAGCTTCCTTGGTGATAGGATGATGCTTCTGTACTGCGTCTAACCAAAGGCACTCTTTCAGTGACAAAGAGTTATTTGCTTTTAAGAGATTGGTATATTTCTCATCGATCATTTTGCCATAGATGGTTACCCCAACAGTACGATGTTCGTTGTCGATGTCGTAATCTGGCATAGGGAAGAAACGATTACGTTGCTCAGTGTAGATCTTCTTGATACCACGTCCTACTGTATCAATCATATTAAAGTTAACCATGCCACGACATAAACAATCGTTACGATAATGAAATTGAGGTCCTTTATGCTCCAGGGCATTTTCTATTGTTCCTGGAATGAAACTGCCACCATTGCCATAATATAAGGTACTAGGACCTTCTACAAAAACAATTCGCTGCTGTAAGGTGTAATCCTGATGTGCGATGGCGTTATGTAATGCCTCTCGTATGGTGTATTCATCATACTGTTTCATGGTGTCTGGGAACAGGGTTCCACCTGGCAACTCACGCATAGTCTTGTTACGTATTTTGCTCAACACCTTATCTACGGTCAAGATGAAAGGTATTGTAAAATGCTCATAATCTTGTACGATGCCTTCTTCATCTTCCCATGTCCAAGTGATTTGTGCTACGGCAGGATGAATCTTTTGAATAGAAAGGGGTTTGCCCAATAGTAGAATGGCTGCACGAGTGAGCTTCCCTTCTCGCATCATCATACTATTAGCCAAGAACTCTTCTGTACTCCATGCATCTATTTCTTCGGCAGGAATACTTGACGAATGAACTTTTTTGAACATGACTTTAGCTGTAGCTACGGCTAATTCATCCAAGTCATTGATCGTGGCATTTGGTACAAGTTGAGCTGTCCAATCGGGTATGGGTGGCTGTTGGCGGATAGTATCTTGTTTTGCCTGGTTCAGTGGTTTCAGACTTTCGCCATCACGACCATAAGCCACACCTTTCCAGTGCATCACTATGTTGCGTGGTGATGCTGGTATCTGGAATAATAAAACTCGTTTGCCTTCGATATCTAAAGGTACAATATCTCTAAAGATAAGGTAGTCGGTGGTATGTTGAGACATATCTTGCTTCAAACGGTTGAGTGCAACTTCACCATCTTTGAATGTTGTACCGATAATCTGATGTTTTTTGTCCCAAACGCCAAATACAATCCAAGCAAACTCATGGTCACGTAAGTTTGCTTCATTGCTAAGAGCGGAGAAGTATTTGCCCAACTCATCGATATCAAAGTTGGTCTCTGCTTTCTTAAACTCGACAACCTCATTCTCTGAGTGTTCCCAAAGCTTGTTGAATATCTCTATATATTTTTCCATTGTTTCCTTCTTTATTGTTCCTAAATGAGCCTACTTAAAAAATAAGGCATTGTCTTAGGACACATTTATATTAAAACAGCTACAAAGATAGCATTTTTCTTTGGAAATAGGGTATATATTCAGTAGGAAAATGTATTTTCTTTGTGATTTTTTCAGTTTTGGGCGAAAACCTCTATGAATGGGGATAAACTAAAGTGGTGTGTGTAATCGCAAGAAATAGTGTGAAAGTATGTAAAATGATACCTTGCTTTTGGCGGTCACTATGGATTAGCATTGAAATATGTTGCCAAAATGTTGCCAAAAATAGAAAAGAAAAAATCCTAACCGCTTATTATCAAGCAGTTAGGATTTTCTTCGGTGCGCCTGATAGGACTCGAACCTACACGGCCTAAACCACTAGATCCTAAGTCTAGCGCGTCTACCAATTTCGCCACAAGCGCATTTGTGAGTGCAAAGATACAATAAATATTCGAATAAAAAGAAGAAATGAGCAGAAAAAAGCGGGTTTGTTTGTTTTTTACGAGAAATAATGGTACTTTTGCAGGCAAACTGAAAATAATCATGATGAAAAAAATGAATTATACAATAAAAATGTAGTAACAATGAATACAAAGAATCTATTATTGTTGGCATCTCTTGCATTTGCGATGCCATTGTCTGCTCAGAGTCCTCTGGAGGATTTCAAGCGAGACATTACGCTTTCGGGTAGTAACTATGTGGCTTATCGCGGGCCTCAGAAGCAGTTAACTCCGGCGCCTAAGGGATATAAGCCTTTCTATCTGAGCCACTATGGCCGTCATGGCTCCCGCTATATGATTGGCAAGCAGGCGTATGATGTGCCTTATTTCTCCCTGTTGAAGGCGAAACAGGAAGGTAAGTTGACTGCCAAGGGTGAGGAAACACTGGCTAAGGTGAAGCTGATTCGTGAAGAGGCAAAGGGACGTGATGGCGAGTTGACTCCGCTGGGAGCTCTCCAGCATCAGGGGATTACCAAGCGAATGATGGAAAGATTTCCTGAGATCTTTGCCGGTATTACGAATATTGAGGCACGAAGCACGGTGGTGATCCGCTGCATCCTCTCTATGGAGAATGGCTTGCATCAGTTGCTTCGCATGAATCCTAAGCTCCACATCTTCCATGATGCCAGCGAGCATGATATGTACTATATGAATCAGGGAGACAGATACCTGGATAGCTTGAAAAATAGCGTGGGCATCAAGGTGGTGCAGCAGGAGTTTGCCCAGAAGCACGTTAACTATAGCCGAGTGATGCAGGAACTTTTCAATGATCCGGCTTGGGTGAAGCAGAATATCAACCAGAGCGACTTGAACAGAAAGCTTTATGAGATGGCTAGCTCTGTACAGGGTACTGAGTTGAGAGGCAAGGTTTCGCTCTATGATCTCTTTACTGAGGAGGAGTTGTATCAGAATTGGGTAAGTACCAATATCTGGTGGCAGATGGCGTATGGCAATTCTCCTTATACGGGCAATGTTCAGCCATATTCCCAGCGTAATCTTCTGATGGATATCATCGAGAAGGCTGATAGCTGCATAGCTCTTCCGCATCCGGGTGCTACCTTGAGATATGGTCATGATACGATGGTTACTCCGCTTACTTGTCTCCTGGATCTGAATGGATATGGCGAGGAGATCAGAGATCCTGAGAGAATCTCTTCTCAATGGTTTGATTATAAGATTACTCCGATGGCTACCAACCTTCAGTTTGTATTCTATCGCAACAAGGCGAATGATGTGCTGGTGAAGGTATTGCTCTGCGAGGATGAAGCTACGCTTCCTATCAAGAGCGATGTGGAGCCTTATTACCACTGGAATGATTTCAAGGCTTATTGTCTGGAGAAACTGAAGGGGTATAAGAAATAAAAATATACAGCAATGCGACGCATATAATCATCTATAGAGAAAAAGGAGGGTGTATCCAAGTACACCCTCCTAAAAAATATATATCGAAAACTTTTCGAATTCTTTTATTGCTTCGATAACCAATCTTTGTCTTTCTGATCTTCTTCGAAATCTTTTTCAGAGAAGAGATTGGTTTGACCGGTCAGTTCATCTATTACCTGCTGCTCGCTTTTTCCTGCATCAGGATCGAGATTCTCTACAGCTTCAGCATTCTTACCTGCGCCTTCAGAATCGCCGGTTGCATCTTCTGCATCTGAATCGTCTTCTGCTGGAGGCTCCGGGAATCTTGTCGGTTCTAATTCCTCGATGCTTTCCAGTTTCCATGTCGTCAGGCGCTTACCCTTTGCCTTGAAACTCTTCTGGGCGATGAATTGCTCGGCATCGATTTCCTCGGCAGGTCGGATGGCATCCACACCACCATAGGTAACCTTGAGGCGAGGGAATGGGGTATCGGTGAGCAGGATAAGCTTGCTGTTTGGATTCTCTCCCAGACAATTCTGGTGGCGCTTGGTGGCATCCATCGTAAATCGCTTGATGTATGGATATCCCTCATTGTCGGCATCATAGAGAATGGCTGTCCATATCTTGTGCTCGTCCCATTTCTCCAATCTCAGGATGTTGTCCTCGTAATGGTTGTTCACATCGAAGTTGGTGATGTAGAATTCGCCGTTGTCGAGTACTACCAGGATAGAGTCATCATCATTGAATTCTCCCAGGAATCTGCCGTTCTCATCATAGTTGATGCGGTTTACATCTGGGTCGAACCATACCTTTCTTCCTCCCAGGGTGCTGTGTCCGTGGCTCTTCAATCCGATGCGGCGGATGGTTCGCTTGGTGAGCAGGTTGCCCTTGGCAGCACGTCCCTTGATGAGGATTTCTGAGAAATCTTTCTCCAGGAAGATGCTTTGGCGCTTCTTGCTCAGATCCGGTTCCATCGTCACCTTGATGATTTCCGCCTCGCCGTTAGGGTTGGCGGTGAAGTAGATGATGCGGCTTCCCGGTGTGCCCTGGGTGATATCGTAGAGCTTGTCGCGTGTCATGGCGGTTACGTTGAATCGCTTGGTGAAGTAGTCACCCTGCTTGCCGTCACGATATACGCAGTTGTAGATGGTTCGCTTGTCGTTCTTCTTGAACACCTGTACGTGGAGGATGTTCTTACCCACGAATATCTTGTCGGCAACCTTGGTTACCTTGAATTTTCCATCCTTGTAGAAGATGATGATGTCGTCGAGGTCAGAGCAGTTGCATACGAATTCATCCTTCTTCAAGCCTGTACCTACGAAACCTTCCTGTCGGTTGATGTAGAGCTTCTGGTTGGCTTCCACCACCTTGGTTACCTCGATGGTATCGAAGTTCCTGATTTCGGTTTTTCTAGGATGCATCTTTCCGTACTTGCCCTTGAGATACTCAAACCAGTTGATGGTGACATCGGTCATGTGAGCGAGGTCGTTTTCTATTTCAGCCAGTTCCGTCTTGATTTTCAGCAGGAGGTCATCCGCCTTATCCTTATTATATTTCAGGATTCGCTGCATCTTGATTTCCAGGAGCTTGAGGATGTCGTCGCGTGTGATGTCTCGGTGGAAGGAGTATTCCACGTTTCCCTTGCCGTCGATATTGGCGGTGAAGATCTGATCCTTGAACGGCTCCAGCTTGGAGTAGATGAATGCCACTACCTCGTCCTGACTCTTGCTCTGCTCGAACTTGCGCTCCTTGTAGATGCGCTCCTCTATGAAGATGCGTTCAAGCGAGGAGAAGAAGAGCTGCTCTTCCAGCTCGCCCTTTCGGATCATCAGTTCGCGTCGGAGTAATCCCATGGTGCGGTCAACGCTATGTCTGAGCACATCGCTCACGGTGAGGAACTTCGGCTTGTTGTCCTCGATGACGCAGCAGTTAGGCGATATGTTGATTTCGCAGTCGCTGAAGGCATAGAGGGCATCCATCGTCTTGTCCGAAGAAGTGCCTGGTGCCAGATGCACGAGGATTTCCACGTTGGCTGATGTGACATCATCCACCTTTCTAGCCTTGATCTTTCCCTTTTCCACCGCCTTGGTGATGGAGTCGATGAGGCTTCCGGTGGTTTTGCTGAATGGTATCTCGCTGATTACGAGTGTCTTGTTGTCGAGCTTGTCTATCTTGGCTCTTACCTTCAGTACGCCTCCTCGCTGTCCGTCGTTGTATTTGCTTACGTCGATGGCGCCTCCTGTAGGGAAATCCGGATAGAGCTGGAAGGGTTCTCCCTTGAGGTAGTGGATGGCAGCATCGCAGAGGTCGTTGAAGTTATGCGGCAGTACCTTGCTGCTCAAACCCACGGCGATACCCTCGGCACCTTGCGCCAGGAGCAGCGGGAATTTGGCTGGCAGGGTGATAGGTTCCTTGTTTCTGCCGTCGTAGGAGAGTTGCCAGTCGGTGGTTTTAGGGTTGAATACCACATCCAGGGCAAATTTCGAGAGTCGTGCCTCGATGTATCGGGGAGCGGCAGCACGGTCGCCGGTGAGTATGTTACCCCAGTTACCCTGTGTGTCGATGAGCAGGTCTTTCTGTCCCATCTGCACGAGTGCATCTCCGATGGATGCGTCTCCGTGAGGGTGGAACTGCATCGTATGTCCCACGATGTTAGCCACCTTGTTGTATCTTCCGTCATCCATACGCTTCATGGAGTGGAGGATGCGTCGCTGTACGGGTTTCAATCCGTCTTCGATATGAGGCACGGCTCGCTCCAGGATGACATACGAAGCATAGTCGAGAAACCAGTTCTGATACATTCCGCTGAGGTGATGTACGGCAGAAGCATCAAAACGGTTCACCGGCTTGTAGTCGGAGTGTTCCTGAGGCGTATTTTCCTCATTTATCTCGTTTTTATCTTTAATTTCGTCGCTCATATATAGCTTTTAATACTTATTTTATTAATTTATGGCAAAAATACAACAATTTTTCGAGAAAAAAGAGTATCTTTGCCGAAAATTTGAAAAAAATAAGATTTAATCATGGCACAGGAAGATGTTTTTAAGAAAATTGTAAGCCATTGCAAGGAATATGGCTTTGTGTTCCCTAGTAGTGAAATTTATGATGGCTTGGCTGCCGTTTACGACTATGGTCAGAATGGTGTTGAGCTCAAGAATAATATCAAGCAGTACTGGTGGCAGAGTATGGTATTGTTGCACGAGAACATTGTAGGTCTCGATGCAGCTATCTTCATGCACCCTACCGTATGGAAGGCTTCAGGTCATGTGGATGCCTTCAACGACCCATTGATCGATAACCGTGATTCCAAGAAGCGTTATCGTGCCGATGTGCTCATCGAGGATCACATGGCTAAGTATGAGGAGAAGATTGCCAAGGAGATTGCCAAGGCTCAGAAGCGCTTCGGCGATAGCTTCGATGAGGCTCAGTTCCGCGCTACCAACCCTCGTGTACTGGAGAACCAGAAGAAGTTTGATGATCTCCATGCCCGCTATACTGAGGCAATGCAGGGTCCTAACCTGGAGATGCTGAAGCAGATTATCGAGGATGAGGGTATCGTCTGCCCTATCAGCGGTACCAAGAACTGGACAGACGTCCGCCAGTTCAACCTGATGTTCTCTACCCAGATGGGTGCTGCCAGCGATGCTACAAGCAAGGTTTATCTCCGTCCTGAGACAGCTCAGGGTATCTTCGTAGATTATCTGAGCGTACAGAAGACCGGCCGTATGAAGTTGCCATTCGGTATCTGCCAGATTGGTAAGGCATTCCGCAACGAGGTAGTTGCCCGCCAGTTCGTATTCCGTATGCGTGAGTTCGAGCAGATGGAGATGCAGTTCTTCTGCCAGCCAGGTACAGAGATGAAGTGGTTTGAGTATTGGAAGAAGGTTCGCCTTGCTTGGCATGAGGCACTGGGCATGGGCAACGAGAACTACCGTTACCACGACCACGAGAAGCTGGCTCACTATGCCAACGCTGCTACCGACATCGAATTCAAGATGCCATTCGGCTTCAAGGAGGTAGAGGGTATCCACAGCCGTACCAATTTCGACCTTTCTCAGCACGAGAAGTACAGCGGCCGCTCTATCAAGTACTTCGATCCTGAGAAGAACGAGAGCTATGTGCCTTACGATGTAGAGACCTCTATCGGTGTTGACCGTATGTTCCTCAGCGTGATGTGCCACTCTTACTGCGAGGAGAAGCTTGAGAATGGTGAGACACGTGTAGTATTGCGCCTGCCAGAGGCATTGGCTCCAGTGAAGTGTGCCGTATTCCCATTGGATAAAAAGTTTGGTTTGCCAGAGTTGGCTCATGAAATCGTAGATGAGTTGAAGTTCCACTTCAATACCCACTATGGCGATCCTAAGGATTCCATCGGTAAGCGTTATCGCCGTCAGGATGCCATCGGTACTCCATTCTGTATCACCGTTGACCACGAGACACCAAACGACCACAAGGTAACTCTGCGTTATCGTGATACCATGGAGCAGGAGCGTGTAGCTATCTCTGACCTCCGCAGCATCATCGAGGAGCGCGTAAGTATTACTAGCGTATTAAAGAAACTTGGTAATGAAATTAAGAATTTCTAAATATCTCTTCTTGCTCGTGATGGCAGTGTTCGCCCTGTCATCATGCAGCGAGGATGATAACACCGTAGATGAGTATGCCAACTGGCAGGAGCGCAACGAACAGGCTTTTGACGATACTTTGGCTTATGCCCGTCAGCAGATAGCCAACGGCAGCACCGAATGGAAGGTGATTCGCAAATGGTCGCTCCAGAACCAGACACCTAACAAGGATGTGACTGGTATGGATGTTCCGCTTTCCTACAAGGATGCTGATCACATCGTGGTTCGCGTGTTGAAGGAAGGCAAGGGCAGCGGATGCCCTATGTACACCGATTCTGTGAAGGTGAGCTATCTTGGCAGATTGCTGGGCACTGATACTTATCCTGCAGGTTATGTATTCGATAAGACCTTCGAGGGTACCTACGACAAGGCCACTGCTCAGGTTACAACCAATTTGGCGAGTGGCTGGATAGATGGTTTTACCACAGCCGTGCTCAATATGCACATCGGCGATCATTGGCTGGTGTATATCCCATATCAGCTGGCTTATGGTTCTACCCAGAGTTCGAGTAGCGTAATCCCTGCCTATTCCATGCTTCGCTTCGAGATAGTGCTCGACAGCTACTATCGTCCGGGTCAGGTAATACCGGGTTCCAGAGCTGCTGCCCAGGCACTCAAGGGAGAATGGATTACAGAGTAGTATTTTTGGGGGATTTACACCTTATTATATATAGGTGATAGAATAGGAGCGTTCCTAGGATTGCCATCTGATGGCATTCTTAGGAACGCTTTGTGTTAACATACCTTTTTGATGTGTTAACAAGTGTTCGTGTTCGCACACAAAACGCTGTCTATATTAAAAAAATGTTAGTTTTCTGCATTTTTTCGGCTAAAAGTATTGCAGTTTCAGAAAATAGTTGTACCTTTGCATCAGAAAAAATAAGTTTTAGGTTTTTAGTTAGGTAATAGATTTTATTAGGTTTAGTTGTTAGGTAAAGTTAAGATTGTTGTTCATTGGTTTATTGGTTTTAGTTAAGGTAGTTAGAAAAGATTGTTTATTCAAGGACGACAGGTGTTAGTTAAGGTAAGAATAAGATTGTTTATTCAGTGACGACAAAAAACAGTACTGTTCCGCTCTGCGGAAGTTAAGTTTTGGGAAAAACAAAGGTACGAAATTCATGTAATTAAATAAAGGTGGCGATTCCTTCCGGGAGTCGCCATTTTTTTCGTTAACGCAATTAATAAGAGAAAAATATGTTATTCAAGAATAAGACAGATTATCTGATGGAGTCGATACGCGAGGGTAGGGCGATGGCTCGCAGCGAGAAACTCAATCTCATTGTGGGGTTGAGTATTCCATCCATGCTGGCACAGATTTCCACCGTGATGATGTTCTTCATCGATGCATCCATGGTGGGACATCTGGGTGCTGAGGCTTCGGCAAGCATCGGACTTATCGAGTCAACCAACTGGCTCATTGGCAGTTTGCTCAGTGCGGCAGCTACCGGTTTCTCGGTGCAGGTGGCTCATTTCATCGGAGCCAACGATTTCGTGAAGGCTCGCCAGGTATTCCGCCATGCCCTGATATGCGGTTTGGCGTTCAGCCTTTGTGTTACCCTGGCATGTGTAGGAGTGCATTCCCATCTGCCTTATTGGCTGGGTGGCGGTGCTGATATTGCGGGCAATTCCTCACGTTATTTTCTGCTATACGGTTTGGCGTTGCCCTTCGTATTCCTGTATCATATCTCCGAGATGATGCTCAAGTCGGCAGGCAACATGCATACCCCGAGTGTGATGGCGGTGCTGATATGCATCTGCGATGTGGTGTTCAATTACCTCTTCATCTACGTCATGAAGATGGGCGTAGTGGGAGCTGCCTGCGGCACGGCGCTTGCCTATATCTGCATCTCGCTGCCCAATCTCTACCTCACGGCATGCCGTAACCGGATACTCAATCTGCGTCAGGACAAGGAACCTTTCCGATGGGTGAAGGAATACCTGCACCATGCCTGCAAGATCAGTATCCCGATAGCCATACAGAATGTCCTGATGAGCGGTGCGCAGATCGTGAGCACCATGATTGTGGCACCATTGGGCAATATCGCCATTGCTGCCCACTCGTTTGCCATCACCGCCGAGAGCCTCTGCTATATGCCGGGTTATGGTATCGGTGATGCCGCTACCACCCTGGTGGGTCAGACGCATGGTGCCGGGCGTACCGATCTCTGCCGCAATTTCGCCTATATGACGGTGGGATTGGGCATGTTCGTGATGGCATTGATGGGAGTGGTGATGTATGTCTTTGCCCCCGAGATGATAGGTGTGCTCTCGCCGGTAGAGAGCATCCGCGAGCTGGGTACCACCTGCCTTCGCATCGAGGCCTTTGCCGAGCCTTTCTTTGCAGCGAGCATCGTAACCTATTGTGTCTGCGTGGGAGCGGGTGATACCCGGAAGCCAGCCGCCATCAATCTGGGTACCATGTGGCTGGTGCGCCTCACCCTGGCTTACGCCCTTTCCAAGAGCTATGGCTTGGAGGGTGTCTGGATTGCGATGGCTACGGAGCTTACCCTCAGAGGCACGCTTTTCCTCATCCGCCTTTACCGGGGTTCGTGGATGAAGAGCTTCCAATGTTAGTTTTATGTTAAGATTTGCAGGTATTGGGGAAGATAATCTCCCAAATGTTTGCAAATCTTTTTTATTTTGTGTAATTTTGCAAGCGGAATATTTGAAACCAGTAATTTTATAAATCAATAGCAGATGAAACTAAGAAAGATTTTTGCAGCGTTTCTGCTGTGTTTGTCTGTGGGAAGTGCGATGGCACAGATGCCAGCCATTCCTGTGGATAAGAATGTGAAGATTGGTCATCTCGACAATGGATTGACTTACTACATTCGTCACAACAGTTATCCTGAGCATGTAGCCAGCTTCTACATTGCCCAGAAAGTGGGTTCTATCAATGAGAACGATGATCAGCGCGGTTTGGCTCACCTCCTCGAGCACCTCGCCTTCAACGGTACCGATCACTTCAAGGGTAACTCTCTCCAGGATTACCTGCAGAGCATCGGCGTGGAGTATGGTAGAAATCTCAATGCCTATACCAGCGTAGAGAAAACCGTATATTACTTCACCGATGTACCTACTACCCGCCCTACAGCCGTAGATTCATGCATGCTCATCCTCAAGGATTGGAGCAATGGCATCTCTCTTACCGAGGAAGCCATCAATGACGAGCGCGACGTGGTACACAATGAGTACCGTATGCGCATCGTGGGTCAGCAGCGCATGATAGAGCGCTCATTGCCAAAACTCTATCAGAACAACAAGTATGGCTACCGTTTCCCTATCGGATTGATGAGCGTCATCGACGGCTGCAAGCCGGAAACCCTGCGTGCTTACTACCGCAAGTGGTATCGCCCTGACAATCAGGCAATCATCATCGTGGGTGATGTAGATGTCAACCATATCGAGAACAAGATCAAGGAGCTCTTCTCGGGCATCAAGGTGCCTGCCAATGCCGCCAAGATTGAGCCGGTGGAAGTAGCCGATAATGATACTGCCATCTACGTAATCGACAAGGACAAGGAGCAGCAGTATGATATCTTCAATATCTTCATGAAGCATCCTGCCATCCCTAATGCGATGAAGGGCAACATGAGCTATCTCATGAAGGGATACATGGACAATGTGGTTACCTCTATGCTGGGTGCACGCTATGCCGAGATTGCCCAGGAAGCCGACTGCCCATTCCTTCAGGCAGGTGCCGACGACGGCGACTTCCTGCTCTCTTCTACCAAGGGTGCCTTCAGTCTTATCGGTGTGGCTAAGCCAGGTAAGGTAAAGGAGGCTTATGCTGCCGTATTGCGCGAGGCAAAGCGCATGCACGACTTCGGATTCACCGCCACTGAGTATCAGCGTGCCAAGGAGGAGTTCCTGAGCCAGGTAGATAAGACGCTTGCCAACAAGGATAAGATGAAGAACGAGCAGTTTACCACCCAGTATGTGGATAACTTCATCTCCAACGAGCCAATCCCATCGGTAGAGGACGAGAGTCAGTTCTACAAGATGCTAGTACCTCAGCTGCCATTGGAGGCCATCAATGCCTATGCCAAGCAGCTGGTTTGCCAGAGCGATACCAACCTGGTATCGATGGTGCTGATGCGCGAAGCAGAGGGTGCCGTTTATCCTACCGAGAAGGAGCTTGCCGGTATCGTGAAGCAGGTGCGCTCTGAGAAGCTGGAGGCATACGTGGACAACGTGAAGCAGGAGCCGCTGATGGCTCAGTTGCCTAAGCCAGGCAAGATCAAGAAGACCGTAGAGAACAAGCAGCTGGGTTACAAGCAGCTTACCCTTTCCAACGGTGCCAAGGTGGTATTGAAGAAGACCGATTTCAAGGATAATGAGATTCTCTTCTCTGCCGGTGCCAAGGTGGGTTACTCAGCTCTCGAGAAGAGCGATTACCCTAGCATCATGCTGATGACCGAGGCTTGGGGTGCCAGCGGTTTGGGTGATTTCTCAAGCACCGAGCTCGAAAAGGCGCTCGCAGGCAAGCAGGCAGGTGTAGGCTTCTCCATCAACCCTTACAGCCATGGCCTTACGGGGCATTCTACTCCTAAGGACATCGAAACCCTGATGCAGCTCATCTATCTCAGGATGACAGCATTGAGCAAGGATGAGAAGTCGTTCAAGAATCTTCAGAATACCTTTGCCACTGTTCTTGCCAACCAGAGCAACAATCCTAACATGGTATATCAGGATTCATTGCAGAGCACCCTTTACCTGGGCAGCAAGATTGGCCGCATTCCTACTTCTGATGAGATCAATGCCATCAGCTACGATCGCCTGATGGCACTTGCCAAGGAGTATTACGGCAATGCCAGGGACTTCACCTTCTACTTCGTGGGCAACTACGATGAGAAGACCCTCCTCCCACTCATTGAGCAGTATATTGCCAGCTTGCCAAACCATGGCTTCAAGCTGAAGAACAAGGAGATTCCATACGCCAAGGGCGAGGTGAAGAACAACTTTACCAAGGCGATGTCTAATCCTCAAACCCAGGCATCAGAAATCTGGAGCACCAAGTTGCCATTCTCTATGCAGAACATGGTACTGGCAGATGTAACCTCCCGACTGCTGGAGATGCAGTATCTGCGCACCATCCGTGAGCAGCTGAGTGCAGCTTACCATGCAGGAGCCACCTTCGGCATGCTCCGCGATTTCGACGACAAGGCAGCCATCATCAGCATCACCGCCAATGCCGGCTTGAATCCGGAGAAGGCTGATACCGCCATCATCTATTTCTTCAAGGGTGTAGATGAGGTAGAGAAGCAGGTAGATGCTGCCGACTTGCAGAAGGTGAAGGAGATTCTCCTGAAGCAGGCAGGCGTAGATGAGAAGAACAATGCCTACTGGCTCGGCGTTCTTGCCAACTATACAGGTCTCGGTTTCGATAACTATACCGGCTATAAGGAGTTTGTGAAGAACCTCCGTGGCGAACAGATTTCCGACTTCCTCAAGAATGTACTCCTGAAGAGCGGCAACCATGTCGAGGTGATCATGAAGGCAGAAAAGAGCCAGGAATAATCTCTCCGCCAGGAATAATCTCCCCGTAGGGAATAATCTCCCCGTAGGGATATCATCCGGTCGGCATATAAAAAAACAAAAAAGTCCCGTTGAACGATTTTACTCGACAGCGGGACTTTTTGCCTTTTCTCTTTGTAGTACCAAAGAGTCATTCTGAAAATAATCTTTTTACGTAATTTCCTTTCTCTCTTACGTAAATTTTCTCAAGAGCACTCTCTTGCGAAAGTTACCCTTAGTCATTCTTCTTTGCCTTTGAAGCAAGAGCCTCACGGCGATCGTTGAGAATCTCCTGGCACTTGTTCAATGCCATATTCTCACTCATAGTGTTGACCTTAATTAAATCATTCATAACCTATTGTGATTTGTTAACGGTGCAAAGATAGGGTTTTCCTGTCATATTCGGGTAAACTTTTTGAGAAATCTATGCTAATAATCGTTCTTTTTTGATGTATGTCAAAAAAATAAAACATTTATGTCTTTTCTGAACGATATTTTGAACCTTTTGATGCCTCTTTCGTCTAAGAAAATAACAAATAATGATGAAAAAAGCATTTTTTGAAACGAGAGTTACAATTATAATAAATAGAAAGTAAAAAATGAAAAAGGTATTTTTTATGGCTGCCCTGGTGCTTGCCAGCACTTCCGGCAGCAATGTATGCGCAATGAATGAAGCTGTTCAGGAGGCTTCACTTTCTGAATTGATGCCTGTGAAGAAAACAACTAAAAAGACATCGAAGAAGAAAACTACTACCAGCAGCAGCTCTACCGGCAGCAGCATCATCAGTGGCATTCTGAACAATGTGATAGGTTCTGCCACCTTCTCGCAGGCAGATCTCTGTGCCCATACCTGGAAGTACAGCAAGCCGGGTTGCGCCTTCACCTCAGAGAACCTGCTGGCAAAGGCTGGCGGCGAGATTGCAGCCAACAAGATTGAGGAGAATCTGAGCACGTACTACAATAAGTTCGGCTTCAGCAAGAGCAATACCTACTTTACCTTCAAGACCGATGGCACCTTTGCAGCCAAGATTGACGGCAAGGCATGGAACGGCACCTATACCTTCGATGAGAAGACGCATGCCATCCAGCTGAAGGGCTTGCTGCTGAGTGCTTCGGGTTTTGCCACCCGCACCACCAATGGCATCAGCCTTCTCTTCGAGCAGAAGAAGCTGCTCACGCTAGTCAAGACCCTGAGCAAGCTGAATCTTACCGGCAGCACTACGATGAGTGCCGTGAGCAGCATTGTGGATAACTACGATGGCGTGCGCATGGGCTTCGAGATGACGAAGTAAGATTGATTGCACTATAAGATTTAAGATTTTTAGAAGAATGAGTATTTCTTGTATTCTTAATTAAAAACTATATTCAGCAGTGTTGAACTTATGTTCAGCAGTGCTGAACTTGTATTCCGCAGTGTTGAACTTAAGTTCAGCACTGCGGAACATAACTTTCTTCGTGGATTACAAACATTTACACCGTGAAGAGACCAATATTTCCTAGTGAGTTAAAAAAAAGTATTCGAAGTTTCTATTTTATCTCAACCTGGAGAGGATTCTTCAATGCATCCAGGTAATCTTTGATGCGAATCTGCCATTCGGCATAGCTCCTTACATCATATTTGCTCCATGCAGCACCGAAGTAATAGCTGTACTTCTCCCCGTTCTTCAAGCCACGCTTCAAGCCGAGGGCATGACCGGTGGCACCATCGTGCTTCTTATCGAAGAGCTGGTAGTAGGTGTGGTCGATGCCTTCTGGGAAGAGTATGCCCACATATACCTGCGAATTGTTCACCTCGATGTTATCCGTAGGGTCGGCATAGCTTACGTAGTCCTTGGCGAAGGTCTTCATCTCCGTATCCTCCTCGTGGATTGGGAAACCGGTGGCGAAATCGGTAGGAGTGGTCAAACCGTCATACCATACGGTCATCTTGTTGAAGTTGCTGCCCTTGTCGAGCGAGATGATGCGGTGCTCCACCACATTCTGCATATCGCCTACGGTAGATGGGTTGTAAGTCAGCTCTACGGTGAAGCGGAGCGGACCGTTATCCAATATCCTGTATGTCTTGTAGCAATAAGGCAGATACTGCTGGGTGCCCACCATGAGGCTTGGTGCACCCAATCCCAGGGTAGCGCCCACACGATAAGGATCCAATCCGTTGCCATGGTCGAGATGGAAGGAGGTGAGGATGTCCGTCTCTCGTGATTCTGCCTGAAGGGCCTTGATTTGCTTGGCAAGAGCAGCAGCCTTTGCTGTATTCTTCTCTACCTTCTCCTGCTTCTGCAAGGCTCTCACCTTGGCATCCATCTTATCGCCCTTGATATTTCCGTTCATATCCTTTACGTATCGCTCGTAAACCACGGTATCAGGAGTGTTCTTCACCCAGATGTCGGTGCCGAAGGAGCGCTCGCCGGTCTTCTGCAGGGCAGGGCCATATACACGGTAGGCACAACGGTCGTTCTCCCATGCGATATCATCTTTTCTTATCTTATAGAGAGCGCCGGTGGCATAAACCTTCTGCTGGTAAGGCTTGCCGATGCTCACGTAGTAAGTGGCAGAACCGTGAGGGCGCACGCTGGCATCTATGAGCAGAAGACCATCGTGGGTAATCTGCGAGCCAATCTGCTGTCCTCGCTTGTTCTTCACGATATAAGCCTCTCCCTTCTTGGGGGTGGCATTGCCCAGCTTCGCCTTCACGTCGCTCATGCTGAGAGAGATGAGTTCCGTGCGGGGGGTGGAAGTTGGATTGCTTACCACGATGGTAGCTTGCTGAGCATGGCAGTAGCTAGAACCTGCCAGCGCCATGAGCATCATCAGGCTCCTGGCCGTGATGCTCTTCATCATTTTTCCATGAATCTTTTTCATTTTGATTTGTTTGTTTTTATTTAATACGAATGAATAGTTGTTGATACTGAATAAAAATTTCTCGCAGCTTTTCTACGAAACTGCGAGAAATGTCTTTTATTCTTCTATAACGGAGATATCCATGCTGATATCCTCCTTAGGGCGGTCACCACGCATGGTTTCGCAGTTTTGGATCTTCTCCACTACGTCAAGGCCTTCCTCTACCTCGCCGAAAACGGTGTACTGGTTGTCGAGGAATGGGGTTCCGCCCACCTCGGTGTAAGCCTTCTGCTGCTCCTCGGTAAACTTAGGGTAACCCTGCTCCTTGCAGCGCTTCTTGGTTTCATCCACCAGTTCATCCTGAAGCTTCATCAAGCCCTCGCGGTCGCGGTTGCGGCGGAAGTTCATGATTTCATCATGGTGCTCCTTGGCAAGCTGGTTGAAGATGTTCTGTTCCATCTGCATGCCCATCTGCTTCTCCATCTGCTTCAGCTCGTTCTGCTTGTAGGTCTTACCCCAAACGATATAAAACTGGCTTCCGCTGCTCTCACGCTCTGGGTTCACCTCATCGCCCAGACGGGCAGCGCTCAAGGCACCGCGCTTGTGGAAGAGCTGTGGATAAACAAACTCGGCTGGGATGGTGTAATCAGGTCCGCCCGTGCCCAGCATCTTGCCCTTTGGAGCGCCCTTGCTGTCAGGGTCGCCGCCCTGGATCATGAAATCCTTGATGACACGGTGGAAGAGTGTGCCATCGAAATATCCCTCTTTTGCCAACTTGATGAAGTTGTCACGATGCTGAGGAGTCTCGTCATAGAGGCGCACCTTGATGTCGCCCTCTGAAGTCTTGATCAATACTTTAGCCATATTTCTTTTTTGTTTCTATCTTATTTATAATTCAATAAATCCTCGGAATTTCTTTCGGAATTCATTATCTCGGAATTTCTTTCGGAATTCGATTCTAACATTTATTTTTCTTTAGAACTTTCCCATTCGTTCCACTCCTTCATAGCCTCCTGCCAGTCGGTTTGCTCACCGCTGGCGATGGCATCCTTCTGCTTCTCTGCCTCATCACGTGCCTTGTCTCTTGCACGTTTCGCCTTCATGGCTTCGATGGTGGCATCGTCGAGAATCTGGATGGCGCCACGCTTGATGGCATCCTGCAGTTCCTCCTCGCCGAAAGCCTTGCCCGGCTCATTGAAGTCAGAGATGTTGAATTCATAATCCACACGAAGGTCGTGGCGTATCAATTTCTGTTGCAAACGGTTGCCGGCATTCTTCAGGCGCAGCAACTTACCGATTTCCTTGATTTCTCCTGCTGAGTATTTGTTTCTTCCCATTAATTATTTATTAATATTATATTTCTTTCTTTTTCTTTCCTGCGTTTCAGCGTTTCAGTGTTTCACCTATATTTCCGTCTCTACTTCCACGCCTTCTTCTGGTTTACCTCTATCAATCTGTCGAATTCGAAATCCGCCTTGATCTTATCCAAAATTCGCTTCACGATGATGTTCATCACGCTACCCTTGCTGTAGTTTGCCGTACACATGAAGTTCACTCGTCCCTCCTTTACCAGCTGGCAAGCCATCGCCTCCTTCTGGGGCGTATCATATACGGCAATGGAATGGCCGCCGTGCTCCTTCACCATCTTCATGCAGGGCACATCGGTTTCTCCATCCCCGAAATAAATCATTCGCGGAAAAGGGATAGGGCGCTTGCTATCGGGAATATACTGGTTCACCCTGCTGTTGTCGCTCACCTGACGGATGCCCTTGTTGATCTTGAAGAGAAACTGCGTCTTCGTGGTATAATCCACGGCTACGGCTGGCCAGTAGGCGATGCCATCCTCATTATAGAGAAACGAGCAGGCATAGATGTTCTCGAATTCCTGAGCGATGGGGGTGCCCTCTATCATCTCCTTCAATCCCGAGGAGTTGATGTAGTGCTTGATATCGAGGCCGATGCTTGCACCATATTCGTTGATGAACGAGAACCATTGCCTTACGCCACGGAAGAGTTCCACATTCCTGCCGAAGCTCTGAAAGGATTCGCGGGTGAGCGAGATATGGTTCTTCTTTGCTTCATCCAGCATCATGTACATATAGGTAAGAATGCCGTTGGCATCCTTGCCCACGGCAAGCTTCCGGTTTTTATCCCAGAATTCCTCCTTTGTCTTTCCGGTTGCCTGGATGAATCCGAACTCCTGCATGTTGCCGGGAGATAATGTCCCGTCAAAATCATAAACCAGTGCTACCTGCGGTCTTTTCTTTGCCATATCCCGTTTCCTTTCCTTCTTTTACTAGAACTTGTCTTTTTCTTCTCTTGCTGGAACTTCCGCCCCTTCATAACCTGCAAATATACATATTTTTCTGCGATTAATCCATAAGCAGATATATAAAAAAACATAAAGACACGAAAAAAGGCGTGTAAAACTCATTTTCAGAGCCTTACACGCCTTTAATCTTTATGCTAATCTAATAACTTCTCTATGATGAGAGAGATTACTTAACCTCCTCGAAATCTGCATCCTGTACATCCTGAGCGCCATCGTTAGCACCCTGTGCCTGCTGGCCATCCTGTGCACCCTGAGGACCTGCCTGCTGACCGCCCTGGTACATCTGCTGAGAAGCTGCCTGCATTACGGTGTTCAAGTTGTTGATAGCTGAATCGATGGCTGCAACATCACCTGCCTTGTGAGCATCCTTCAACTGCTGCAATGCCTGCTCGATGCCTGGCTTCTTGTCTGTAGGAATCTTATCACCGTTATCCTTCAGGAAGTTCTCGGTGGTGAAGATCATACTGTCTGCCTGGTTCATCTTGTCAATCTTCTCGCGCTCAGCCTTATCAGCAGCAGCGTTCTGCTCTGCCTCAGCCTTCATGCGGTTGATCTCGTCCTCGCTCAAGCCAGATGAAGCCTCGATGCGGATGCTCTGCTCCTTGCCTGTAGCCTTATCCTTAGCTGATACGTTCAAGATACCGTTGGCATCGATATCGAAGGTAACCTCAATCTGAGGAACACCACGACGAGCTGGAGCGATACCTGTCAGGTTGAACTGGCCGATGCTCTTGTTCTGAGCTGCCATTGGGCGCTCACCCTGCAATACGTGGATGGTAACCTCTGTCTGGTTATCAGCTGCTGTAGAGAATACCTCGCTCTTCTTGCAAGGGATGGTAGAGTTAGCATCGATGAGCTTGGTCATTACACCACCCATGGTCTCGATACCGAGAGTCAATGGAGTAACGTCGAGCAATACGATGTCGCCAACACCCTCTTCCTTGTTCAGGATGGCACCCTGGATAGCTGCACCTACTGCTACTACCTCATCAGGGTTTACACCCTTAGAAGGCTCCTTGCCGAAGTAGTTCTTAACGAGTGTCTGAACGGCTGGGATACGGCTTGAACCACCCACCAGGATAACCTCGTCGATATCTGATGTAGAGAGCTTAGCATCACGAACGGCATTCTGGCAAGGTACAAGACAAGCCTGAATCAGGTTGTGAGCCAACTGCTCGAACTGTGCACGGGTCAAAGTCTTAACCAAGTGCTTTGGCATACCGTCAACGGCTGTGATGTATGGCAAGTTGATTTCGGTAGATGTAGAGCTTGACAACTCAATCTTAGCCTTCTCAGCTGCCTCCTTCAAGCGCTGCATAGCCATAGGATCCTTGCGGAGATCTACGCCTTCCTCTGCCTTGAAGCCATCAGCCAACCAGTTGATGATTACCTGGTCGAAGTCATCACCACCCAGGTGAGTATCACCATTGGTAGAAAGTACCTCGAATACGCCGCCACCGAACTCCAGGATAGAGATATCGAATGTACCACCACCCAGGTCGAATACGGCAATCTTCATATCCTTGTTGGCCTTGTCAACACCGTAAGCCAAAGCTGCGGCTGTAGGCTCATTTACGATACGCTGAACGTTCAAACCTGCAATCTGACCAGCCTCCTTGGTTGCCTGACGCTGAGAGTCAGAGAAGTAAGCAGGAACTGTGATTACTGCATCTGTAACCTCCTGTCCGAGATAATCCTCTGCAGTCTTCTTCATCTTCTGGAGAACCATTGCAGAAATCTCCTGTGGAGTATATTTGCGACCCTCGATTTCAACACGTGGATAACCACCCTCGTTTACTACTGTGTAAGGCATTGCCTCAGCTTCCTTCTGGCTCTGAGCGTATGTCTCACCCATGAAACGCTTGATAGAATATACAGTGTTCTTAGGGTTTGTGATGGCCTGACGCTTAGCAGGATCACCTACCTTGCGGTCACCATCCTTAACGAAACCTACTACTGATGGAGTAGTACGCTTACCTTCACTGTTAGCGATTACAACTGGTTCGCTACCTTCGAAAACGGCAACACAACTGTTTGTGGTACCCAAGTCAATTCCAATTACTTTTCCCATGATTATATCTTTTTTTATTTTTTCGTTATTAATATTGTTATTTATCTCATGAATCGCTGCCTTCGGGGAAGTCTGCCGAAGATATGCATCTATCGGGAACCTCCTGAACTCAGTGTTCACGCTTTCTAATTAACAAAGCGTGTGCCAATGAATTTTTTTCTGAATTTGGCTGTTTGTTTTCAGTGTTTTCCTGATTTCGGCTGACAAGCTGTCAGTCAGGTACTGACAAAATAAAAGGAATCAAGATAAAAGAAGCGATAAAATGTCGCATTCCTCATATCTTGATTCCTATTTCGTTTTTAGGGAACTCTTTCTTCCAGATAATGTCCCTATATATAATAAGGTGTAACCTACCTTATCTGAGTTTTATTTCTGATCCTTGGCAGCGAGTGCTTCACGAACCTTTGCCTCCAGCTCGTCGAGAAGCTCAGGATTATCCTTGAGCAATGCCTTGCAGGCATCTGCACCCTGTCCGAGCTTTGAACCGCCGTAGCTGTACCAGCTGCCGCTCTTGTCGATGATGCCGTTGGCTACTGCCAAACCGAATACCTCGCCGGCACGGCTGATACCTTCGCCGAACATAATGTCGAATTCCGCCTTGCGGAAAGGAGGAGCCACCTTGTTCTTCACTACCTTCACGCGAACCAGATTACCTACCACATCCTCGCCGTCCTTGATGGCTGTTGCCTTGCGGATGTCCAGGCGAACTGATGCATAGAACTTCAAGGCGTTACCACCGGTAGTTGTCTCAGGGTTGCCGAACATCACACCGATCTTCTCGCGCAACTGGTTGATGAAGATGCAGGTAGTATTGGTCTTGCTGATGGTAGAAGTGAGCTTGCGGAGTGCCTGGCTCATCAATCGTGCCTGAAGACCTACCACGTTATCGCCCATGTCGCCCTCGATTTCCTTCTTAGGTGTCAGGGCAGCTACAGAGTCAACTACCACGATATCTACGGCAGCTGAGCTGATCAGCTGATCGGCAATCTGCAATGCCTGCTCACCATTGTCTGGCTGTGAAATCCACAGGTTATCCACATCCACGCCCAGCTTGGCAGCATAGAAGCGGTCGAAAGCATGCTCGGCATCGATGAAGGCAGCAATACCGCCAGCCTTCTGAGCCTCTGCGATGGCATGGATGGCCAATGTTGTCTTACCAGAAGATTCAGGACCATAGATCTCGATGATACGTCCCCTTGGATAACCGCCTACGCCCAATGCATTGTCGAGAGCGATACTACCTGTAGGAATTACCTCGATATTCTCGACGTGCTCATCGCCGAGCTTCATGATAGAGCCCTTGCCGAAGTCTTTCTCAATCTTCGCCATGGCTGCCTGGAGGGCTTTCAGTTTTCCCTCGTTGGGGGTCAGTTTGCCCTCTTCTATCTCTTTTGCCATATTCTTTTCATGTTTAAAGTTTAATCAATTTCCAAATCGCCATCAAACACCTCGTGCCATGGCAATCCCTGCTTGTTCAACTGCTCCATGAATGGATCTGGGTCGAACTCCTCTACGTTCCATACGCCTGGCTTCTTCCAGATGCCCTTCAGGAACATCATCGCACCAATCATGGCTGGCACACCAGTGGTGTAGCTTACGCCCTGCATGCCGGTTTCGTTGTAAGCCTCCTGGTGCTTGCAGTTGTTATATACGTAGTAGGTACGCTCCTTGCCATCCTTCTTACCACGGATGCGGCAACCGATGGATGTTTCGCCATCATAGTTCTCGCCGAGATCCTGTGGGTTAGGCAATACGGCCTTGAGGAACTGCAATGGAACGATTTTCACCTTGGCTGTCTTGCCGGAACCATCTGCCAATGGAGCCTCGTACTCGATTTCGTCGATGCGGCTCATACCGAGGTTCTGGATGCAGTCGAGGTAAGTGAGATACTGCTGACCGAAGGTCATCCAGAAGCGTGCCTCCTTGATGGTAGGGTAGTTCTTCACCAGGCTCTCCAACTCCTCGTGGTGCATCAGATAGCTCTCGCGAGGGCCGATGTTAGGGTAGGTGAGAGGCTTGTGGATAGACAGAGGGTCGGTTTCGATCCATTCGCCATTCTTATACCAGAGTCCCTTCTGGGTAATCTCGCGGATATTGATTTCAGGGTTGAAGTTGGTTGCGAAAGCCTTGTGATGGTTTCCGGCGTTGCAATCCACGATATCGAGCACCTCAATCTCATCGAAGTGATGCTTGGCAGCGTATGCGGTGAAGATGCCGGAAACACCTGGGTCGAAACCGCAGCCGAGGATAGCGCAGAGACCTGCCTGCTCGAACTTTTCCTTATATGCCCACTGCCATGAGTACTCGAAGTGAGCCTCGTCCTTTGGCTCATAGTTAGCGGTATCCATATAGTTGCAACCGCAAGCCAGACAGGCATCCATGATGGTGAGATCCTGGTAAGGCAAAGCAAGGTTGATGACAAGCTCAGGCTTATAGCTATTAAAGAGAGCCTTCAACTGCTCAACGTCGTCGGCATCCACCTCAGCCGTCTGAATATCCATCTTGTAGCCCTTGGCGTGGATATCCTTAACCAGCTTATCGCATTTTTCCTTGCGACGGCTAGCAATCATAAACTCGGTGAAAACGTCCTGGTTCTGGACGATCTTGAAGGCAGCTACGGTAGCCACGCCACCAGCGCCAATCATAAGTACTCTACTCATTTATAATCTTGTTTTTATTATTATGTTTATTATTTTATAAGTTTATTTATTTAGAAGCGTTTCAGCGTTTCAGCTTTTATTTTATTTCCTTAGCTGAAATGCCCAGGGCATTCATCAGCGAGTACCCCAGAATCTCCTGTCGGAAGTTTCCTCCCGGCATGGGTTGCATGGCGAAGAGCGTGATGCGCTTGTCATCATCCTCCACCTTGCGAAGCATATCTCTCAGCTGGTCGTAGGCATCTCCATCTTCCGAGTTCGGAATCACCATCACCCTTTTCACCTCCTTGGTGTTGCATACGGTGCGTGCCACTTCTACGAGGAATTCATCCTTTCCCACCATCTTTTCCTCGGTAGGATAAGAGGCAAAGATGAATTCTCCCAGCTTATCATCCTTGAAAGCCTGGGCGTTGAGATCCTTCTCATAGTTGGAAGGGCGGAAATTCTTCATAGCCAGAGATTTCTTATCGTGGATAAGCACCACTTGCGTTTCGTGCTCACCCTCTCTGAGACCTCCGTCGAGGGCGATGCACACTGCCCATTGAGCCATATCTGCTGGCTGGATGCGGCGGTTGATCATTCGCTCGAAGTTGACAGTCAGGTCGAAAGCCACTTTGTCGATATAATCGGCATCAGCGATGATCACATTCTCGCTCCATTTTATATTGTTTGTATCTAATGTATTCATTGGTGCAAAAATTAAGCAAACGAGTACAATGAAAGCTTGCTTTCAAATTGTCGAGTGCAGATTATTTTCTGCAAATTTACGAATAAATTTCGTAATTAAGGCATTTTGAAAATATAAAATAATAAAAAAGATAGAATTTTCATCATTTCTTCATCTGATGGAATCCTATCTTCTGTATTTTATGCGATAATCCGGGTGCTTCTTCTTTCTATTCTCCGGTCTTCTTTCTCGACAATCCGGGTTCTTTTTCTTTCTGTTCTCCGGTCTTCTTTCTCGGCAATTCGGGTTCTTCTTCTTTCTATTCTCTGAAGTGTTTTATGCGATAATCTTCGCCAGATAATGTCCGGCGAGCACGGCGACGAGTCCCAGTGCCAGGCTTCCGAAGAGATAGAGCATCATATAGAGGTAATTTTCCTCCTTCATCAATCCCGCCCCCTCGTTCATGAAGGTAGAGAAGGTGGTGAATCCTCCGCAGAACCCCGTGGTGAGCAGCAGTTTGGCAGATGGCGACATCCATCCCCCTACCCTCCAGTTCAATCCCGAGAGGAATCCGATGATGAGGCATCCTGCCACATTCACCGCTATGGTTCCGAACGGAAAGGCAATCACCGTGCAGGATTGCACCATCTTTGAAATCCAATATCTCATGCCGCCCCCGAAGAAGCTGCCTATGCTTACTATCAATATTTCTTTCATCTCCTTATATAATATAGTAACTTGATGTAATTTAATAACTTGTATGATATAATAATTGGGTGCAAAAGTACGAGTTTTATTTCTACTGGCAAAAATATCTTTGAAAAAAGATAATCCTCAGCTTAATTTTTCCCTCTATTTTTTCTTTTAAGGGATAAAGAAGCAATCAGAAAGCGGGGAAGAAGCAATCAAGTAGCGGGGAAAAGGCAATAATGAAGAAGGGAAGAAGCAGAACTGGACCTTTACCTTCATCGGCACCGATGATCTTGATGTAGAGAACATTGCTCTGAATATGGGTATCGACAACCATCTCCAGTTTTCAGAAGATGAGGCTGGCACCAAGGCGATGTTTGCCAGAGAAAACAGAGCCCGAGAGCGCTACAACAAGTGCCGTGCGATGGATTGCAAGATGGAAGCGGGTAGTTACTTTGAGGAGAAATAAAGAATGGACCTCAGTATAAGCAGAGAATTACCTGCAAGCGAGTAAACTAAATAAAATGGGAATAGCAAAAGCTGCATGATAAATCGTGCTGCTTTTGCTATTTTTTATATCAATCCTCTTTTCTCGAATTCTTCAATCATTGCCAATATAGCTCTTGTTGCCATGTCTTTATTCTTTTATAAATTCAACTTCTGTTGTTAAAGTTCGTGTGCCACCAGCCTTTAGTTCTGGTGTGTTTATTCGGATGTCGCAATCTATGACATAAACCACTCCATCAATGCCACGAAAAACATTCTCGTTGTGCATATCACTTAGGTATATACCTGGTGTGGAGTATGTCCAATTTCTTGGATTCACCAGTTTAAATCCAATACGTTCCGTATATTCTTCAATATCTTCTTCGGGCATTTGGTTACCTTGAAAGAAAGTTTGGGTAACAATAATCATAAAGTCGCCCATAGAGTTTCTACCGAATCCCAATACAAACATCTTGGTTTGTTCAAAGTAAGCATTGTGTAACGAAATTCTGTCCAAAGCAAAAATTGGCTGTATGAAATAGTCAAGGCCGATTACTTTTAGTACAGAATTACCGTTATCATATACAATAGCTTCACCACCTTGCGCTAATTTTTCGCCCAAGGTTTGGTTGTAGACGCTAGTGTCTTCTACCCAGCATCCTGCCTTTTTCGCCCAGCTTTCTATGCGTTTTTCTTGGATCTTTCCAAGTTGCTGTTCTCTTTTGAAACTGTGTTCTGGCGCAGTGAGTTGATTTGCGCCAACTTCTGCTCCCGCGAGTAAGGATGCAATAACATGTATTGTTCCCCCTTTAACGCAGCCAAGCTGCTCTGACGGTGAAAATCGTTTATATAAGATCTTTCCAGTACTGAATTGTTCTGCATAATCATCTAATTTTGCTAGACCTTCAGATGTAAATCCTTCATTGATTATGTCGCTGATGGACATCCAAAAATCATGATTCGTCATATTTACTTGTTTTAATTGCCACAAAAATACAAATTTTCTTTGATAATACCAAATTTTTGGAGAATTATTTGGTATGTTACATCTCTTTGTACATATGAATCTTAGTGACAACACTTTATTCTTATCAACACTTCTTTCATATCATCCGGCAGATAGCTGATAGCCTTCTCTTTCATTTCTTGTGGAATACCAAATCGTGCTTCGGCGATGGAACCGACGATGGCTCCGATGGTATCGCTATCGCTGCCATGAGAAATAGTTAGGCGGATGGCATCCTCGAAGGATGTGGCTTTGGAGAAAATATAGAAAGACAATGGTACGGCATCCATACAGGTTTCGTTGAACTTGCCTTTCGGATAATCTCGGGTATCGAAATCCTCGTAATAGCGGCGGCACCAATCCAGCAGGCTTTCCTGATAGCTTCGCCCATTCAGTATCGCATCAGCTATCGCCACCGTACAAATTGTATCATCGGTGAAGTCGCATCCATCTCCGAACATCTCGAAATCATAATCAAACGTATTGTTGAACTCATATTTTGAGCCAACAATATCTCCTATCATTGCTCCTAACATTAATTTGATAATTTTCCTAACTTCATTTGATAATTCTCCTAAACCTTTACTCTATCACCTCCCAGAAACTCTCCGGCAAGCTGATGTTCTTCATCTTCTTTGCGCTCTTGAACAATGGGGCGATGTCTTCGGCTTCGAAACCGGCGATGCCGCAACCTATTGGGGTCACCAGGAAATGTAGCTCGGGATGCTGATGGGCAAAGATAATGAATTCCTCCACGTATGGACGGATGGTTTCCACGCCGCCCTGCATTGTAGGGATGGCATAACTTTGGCCTTGCAAGCCTACACCCTTGCCCATGACGGCACCGAAGTGTAATCGGGCAATGCGGGCAGCTCCACCACCATGCATGCCAGCCAGATTGCTGCCAAACACAAAAATCTCGTTCTCCTTCAAAAAATCAATCCAGCTAGGAGTGATTCTTCCCTTCTTCATATCTTCCATATTATTCTTATTATTAAATATGTTATTGCCATTATCTGCCGCTTCCTCGCAGCACATGCATTCTGCCATCATTCTCGGCATAGAACTCATTCTCGGCATCGACATCTTCGGAGCACTTGAAACAGATGTGTCTTCCTCTGCGAACGACAGATAGCTTCCGTATTCCGATGCATCAAAGTATCTCTTGAAATAAGGAATCACCACATCGTGCATCATCTTCTGACAACGCTGGGTGACGGCTGAATGGGATATGCCCAACTGGGCGGCTACGTCCTTGCCCCTGAATCCCTCTATATAGAGCATCTTCAGGATGATGCTGTTCTTGCTGTCTCTGCCATAATAGAAATTGCCGATATCTTCTATCGTCTGGTAAAGATCGTGCTCAAACTGGTTGTCGGTCACGTCAAACTGCATCTTGCGGCTTTCCTGTTGCGCCTCAAAACTCTCGAAGCGATGCTCCTTCACCACCTCCTTCAATTTATCCAGCAGCAGGAACCGGAAGCCATTTACCATCCATGTCTTGAGCGACATGCTAGGCTTTCTATCTTCCAAAGGCTTGAAGTCGTGTTCGCAGAGATAGAGATAGTATTCGTGAGCCAGAGAGAAGAAATCCATGCCTGGCTTGTGCTGCAGGTCATATCGCTTGTCGTAGATGCAATAAGCCACCCGGCAGTATCCGTAGTAATACTCCCTTACTATTCTGGCATTGGCATCCTTGAAGCCCTGCAGAATCTCATCATCCGATAAACTTTCTAAATTCTTTTCTTTCTTCATATCAATATATCTTTTGATATCCGCAATTCGATTGCAAATATATACTTTTTCTTTGAGAAACCGGAGAAATAGCTCTTTTTTTTCTCTTCTCTATGATATTAAAAGAGAAAAGAGGAGTAAAAATTAAGCTGGTATCGAAAAAAAATGTATCCCGCCTTTTTACTTTTCCCATTTAGAATGGTCATATAATCGTAACGTTCATGAAAATAAACGAATATGAGTATAAATGACAATGGCATTATGGAAGTGCTGAAGGAAAATCCACAGAATGGATTTCGGAAGCTGATGGCGAAATATCAGGAACCAGTTTACTGGCACATCCGCCGACTGGTGGTTTCGCATGATGATGCACAAGATGCCTCGCAGGAAACCTTCGTGAGAATCTATCGCTCGTTCGGCAACTATCGGGGCGATTGCTCTCTGAGAAGCTGGATTTACCGCATCGCTACCAACGAGGCTTTGCGACTCATCAGCAAACGGAAACAGGAAGTGGTTTCGATAGAATCAGAATCAACGGGTGTCAATCTCGTCCCAGGCGATGATTATATCGACTTCGATGATAAGGTGGCGGTAAAACTGCAGAAGGCGATTCTCTCGCTGCCGCCCAAGCAGCAGCTGGCATTCAACCTTCGGTATTACGATGAACTCGGGTTCGACGAAATAGCGAAGGTTGCGGATTCTACACCAACCAGTATCAAGGCAAGCTATCATGTTGCCAAAGAGAAAATTATCAAGTACATGAATTCGAACGATTAAGTGAGAGTTCTGTGAGTTTTTAATGGTTATTCAAAATGGAAAAGAATATGGATACAAATTTTGATTTCAATAAAACCGAGAAGTTCAACTTCGACCAGGTGGGTAAGCGGATGCCTTACTCAACGCCAGAAGGATTCTTCAAGGAGATGGAAGCCAATATCCTGGAACAGGTGAAGGATAACAAACCGAAAACTGTCAGGATACAGCCGAAGAAGCGACCTCTGATGAAGGGGATATGGGTGGCTGCAATGGCAGTGGCAGCATCGGTGGCAGTACTCCTGATTCTCCACATCGATTTCGCTGCGCCTCATTCTTCTCTGCCATCTCAGGCAGATAATGAGATGCAAGCGGTAGATCAGGCTTTCGCTCAGTTATCTTCTGCTGATCAGGCTTATTTGCTCAGTGTTTATCAGGAGGATGTCTTTCTTGATGAATAAACGGATTCAAGAATATAATTAATAGATTCTATAATATATAAATTAAGGTGAATTATGAAAAAGATTTTAGGTATTTTGATGATGGTTGTCGCAATGATGACCGTTTCTACAAGTGTATGTGCACAGGCGCCTAATCAGAAGCAGCGCCTCTCTCGTGAACAGTTGGCTGAAAAGCAGGCACAATATATTGCTCACGATTTGGGTCTTGATGACAAGACCAGTTCTAAGTTTATCGACACCTATACCCAGTTCCAGAAAGAGGTTTGGGCATTAGGACCTCGTCCTCATCACAAGAAGGGGGAAATGAAATCCGATGCTCAGACAGAGCAGGAGATTAAGCAGCGTTTTGAGATGAGCGAGAAGATTCTCAACATCCGCCAGAAATACTACAAGAAGTATTCTCAGTTCCTGACACAGCAGCAGATTCAGCGGGTTTATGAGATAGAGCGACAGATGAGAAAACGATTTGCTCAGAAAGGCCCTCGCAAGGGGTTCAATCACGCAGGTAAATCAAAACCTGGAAGATTTCAGGGACAGCCAATGCAGAATAAGTAGTTCTCCTATAGAGAATTTCTTGCGAAATACGATGTTAGTTTAAAAAATTACTTTCTATAATATCAAATATATGCGAATGGCGGTTGGTGCAGAGATTGCATCAACCGCTTTTTTTTATTTCCTGCCTTGCTCATCTTTTCCTTGAGTATTCTTTTTTTCTTCCCAAGCCAGAATCAATCCGATGACTCCCGAATAGCTCTTTCTGCCTTCCGCCACATGGTTGCCCTTGAGGTAGAAATCGAAGATGATATCCTGTGCGGCATCCAATGCCTTGCATCGCTTGCTGAGCCAGTAGCGGCGGTCGCTCTTTGCCAGTTGGATAATCTCGGGACGGATGTGTTTCAGGAATCTTTCTCCCTCCTTTTCGCCGAGAATATCGAATACATTGTTCAGTACGTGGAAGAAAATGTGGTAATATCCGCTGAATCTCACCTGCTTATCTGCCGATGCCGTGCACACGATGTAACTGTAGAAATTCGCCTCACCCTCGTTGGCTACACCCAGAAAGTGAGCAAACTCGTGGGCATAGGTGGCAGGATAATCGTGGGGGAGAATATCTCCATTAAGCGTGAACTCACAGAAGAAAGGCCCCATGCTTCCGGTAACGCCCGACATCGAACTGAGGGGTGTGAATACCATCGTCTTGGCATGAGGATGCTGGTTGAAAGGTGCATTGATACCCTCCTTATAACCTATTTTATTATATTCATTCAGAACCGCATCCCGCACCCGATTTTTCAAACCATCATCTACGATGCTATCAGAGAAAAAACTCTTTTCAGAAATGCTTAAAGCGTTAAGGCTGTCGGCATATTGATAGGCGAATGCCTTGAATTTAGCTTCGCTTACTTCCACCGGCTTCATTCCTATTCTATCATAGATATTCGGCTGGGAGTAGTTCAATCCCCAGGCGATGTAGAACCAGGCATATACCCAAAGCAGGTATTCTGCCACTCTTCCGAATACAACCTTCTTCTTGGGATAGCAGCCTTTCTTTGCTGCCAGGAAGAAGTATCGCCTGGCAAGCTTCTTTCTCAATCCTATCTCATAGATGGGATAGAAGATAACCCAGGCAATGCTGAGAGCGATGAAGATATCGCCTACGGCAAAAGGAAAAAATCCTGAGATGGGAGAAAGGAGTGTGCCGATAATCGGATAGATACGGGTGGTGTAGATGAATCCCCATAGAGGAATCATTTTCACAAGAGTAACGAGGAGGAGCAGTACCAGCAATAACCAGTGGCGCCACTTTATCTTGTTGAGTTGAAATGTATGCAGTATCTTCATATTGATTCTTTTATTCTTTCTTTATTTATTCTGATTGTTCTTACTTTCTTCTAATTGTTCTTAATGTCGCCAAATATGGCTTTCTGATGCAAAAATACAAAAGTTTTCTGAATAGTTGACAGCATCGATTCATTTTTTTGCTATTTTTGCATATACAAAAGATAGAAACGAATTTATTAACTTAAAGTAATAGGAGGGGCTATCATGAAACAAACACAGGAAAAATTCGAGGCAATGAACCTTGAGTATGAGAACCTCTATAATGAGGAAGATGACCGCAGAGATTATAATTCTGTTTGGTACAGTTAGGTAATTGAGTGCAGTTAGACAATAAAGGGCTATGCTATTTGTTGCAGAATCTCAAGCAACAACAGCATAGCCTTCTTGTGTTCTTATTTCTCGAAGTGCTGGTAATCCTTGCTATGTTTCCAGTCGCCACCCCATCGAAACCCTTTCTCCTTAAAGAGCCGGTAGCATAAATCGCCCTTTCTGATCATGTAAGTATGGTGCTTGCTACGGTCGAGATAAGGTCGTGCCGTAGCTGGCTCTACCACTTCCTTGCCATTCTTCAAATGCTTATGATAGGGATTGTAGAGTGTATTGATGTCAACGGCAAGTCCCTTGCCATGTTTCGAAACGGTCTTGGTATGTGAGATGAAGCGGAAGTTGAAGCTGGAGGAGTTGTTGTCCCTCATCGCCCTCTCGTCGTCGGCATCCCAGTAGTCGATAAGTCTCATTCGCTCTATCGGATATTTCGCCTCGTAGAGCTTTTTGAGAATATCGAGCACATCTGCCGCTATTGCCTTGTTTACCACCATTTCACCTACGATGTTTCTGCCGTCCTTATCCACATGCAGGCATCTCAGGTATCGCAGTTCGCTTCTTGCCACGGTGCAATTCTTCTTATACGTCTTTCCTAGCATCAGATGGAAGATGGGGTCAGGGATAGGTGAGATGGAGAAGAAATGCTTCTCTCCAAGTTTTCTGATGGTTTGCTCGCTGACGATTTCTCCTGGCTTCTGTGCCTTGGATGGAAGGCAGAAAAGTATGGGGAGAGCAAGGTATAGGATGATGATCTTTTTCCAAAACATAATTCTTTCTTCTTAATATTTATTCTCTTTCATTCTTTCTTGATTTAATTTCTCTTCTCCTTATTTTGATTCACAGGGATATAATGCGAATCCTTGATTTCGCCAATTACGATGATGCTATGGAGACTTCCGATGCAGTCGATATTTCCCAGGGTGTTGAGCATGAAGTCCTGATAATCCTTCATGTCCCGGGCATACACCTTTATTTGGAAATCGTAATCACCGGTGGTGTTGTAGCATTCCGTTATCTGGTCGATGGTTTGCACGGTATCCATGAATTGCTGAATCAAGTCGTGGGTGTGCTGCTTCAATCGGATATTGCAGAGCACAATCACGTTGTGTCCCATCTTGTGATGATCCACTATCGCTCCATATCGCTGGATGTATCCCTCTCGCTCCAATCGCTTCTGCCGTTCGAAGGTAGGAGAAGGGGAGAGATGTACTCTTGCGGCAAGTTCCTTCACGGTGAGTCGGGAGTTCTGCTGCAACAACTTGAGTATCTTGATATCGATTTCATCGAGATTTTCTTCTGTAGCCATTGTTCCTTTTCTTTCTGTTTTATAGTTTCTTTGTTTCTCCTTTTAGCGTTCCTTGCAGAATAATATTCTGCTGATTTGCTGAATTCGCTGCAAAGATAGCATATTTTTCTGAATTACGAAGAATATTTGGCAGATAAAATACTTCTTCTTACCTTTGCACTCGCAATTCCGGATGCAAAGAGCCGTTCATCATAAGATAATGGCAAAGTAAGAGTCATTCATCATTAAAAAATATAGGAGATAAAATAATGAGCAACGTAAGAAATATACATTTTGAGGCAGTGGGTAGCTATTTGCGTCCTGCAGAGTTGAAAGAAGCAAGAGCCAAGTTTGCTGATGGCAAGATTTCTGCCACCGACCTTCGCAGTATCGAAGACCGTCTGATTACTGAGGTCATCAGGCAGCAGAAGGCGCATCGTCTGCCTTATATCACCGATGGCGAGTTTCGCCGCAGCTATTGGCATCTCGACTTTATGTGGGGGTTCAATGGTGTGGAGCATATCGAACTGGAGCATGGCTACCAGTTTCATGGCGAGGAGACAACCAAGGGTTCTATCCAACTGACCGGCAAGATTACCGGCGAGAATCATCCTTTTATCAAGGATTTCCTGTTTGTGAAGCAGTTTGAGGAGTTGGATGCCAAGGGCGAATATATCTTCGAGGCAAAGCAGACGGTTCCTGCTCCTGCACAGTTTCTTGCCGAACTGTTTCGTGGCAAGAATGCCGAGAATACCCGCAAGTTCTATCCTAACACCACCCAACTGATAGAGGATATTGCCCAGGCTTATCGCACCTTCTTCCAGGAGATTTATGCAGCCGGATGCCGCACCATCCAGCTCGATGATTGCACCTGGGGAATGATTGTGGATAGCGATTACTGGAAGGCCAAGGTGGGCAACGGGTTCACCCTAGAGCAGGAAGCCCTGCAGTATCTGAAGGTGAACAACCTTGCCATTGAGGGCAAACCGGAGGGATTGACTATCACCACTCACGTATGCCGAGGCAATTATCATTCCTGCTATGCCACCAAGGGTGCCTACGATGCCGTGGCTCCTTATCTTTTTGCTCATGAGGATGTGGATACCTTCTATCTGGAGTATGATGACGAGCGTTCGGGTGGTTTCGAGCCTTTGAAGTATGTGGCAGATGGCAAGAAGGTGGTTCTGGGTTTGGTAACCTCTAAATCTCCTGTGTTGGAGGATAAGGCTACGGTCATCGCCAGAATCCACGAAGCTGCCAAATATATCCCTCTCAATCGTCTGAGCCTCAGTCCTCAATGCGGCTTTGCCTCTTGCGAAATCGGTAATAAACTGACCGATGCTGAGCAATGGGCAAAGATAGATCTGGTTAGAGAGATTTCCGAGGAAGTTTGGGGCTCTTCTTTTTTCTCCGATGCAGAATGATATAGCCGGATAGCAAAACCAGCGTTATCAGCAAGCCGGAGATAAAGACGAAAAGGTCGGAAAGAGGCCCTAAGAATGGAGAATAACATCTGCCCACGTGAAGCTCTAAAGCCACATTCCAAAGTGACATTGGGGTGGCTGAAAGCAACTCGGGGGTAGATGCTGTTTCACCTAAGCTCGCCCCTTTGCTATAATCGAAAATCACTTCTTTTCCTCCAAAGAAGTCCTTGGAATAACCGCTGACCAAAGAACTGGAAATCGGAATCATTGATTTTCCTTGGTTGGCTTTCCCTGTGAAATAATCCACAATCAGATTCTTTTCCGGATTCCAACGGAACATGCCGCTGAATGATCCTATCAGCCAACCACCCTTGCCATCGCTTTCGAAAACATTTACGCCCATCGGACTTATCTTTGGCGATTGCTTCTTATCCAATAAAACCGGCTTCTGGCAGAAATGCTCATCTACTCGAAGAAAACCTTCTGAGGTAGAAACAAGCCAGTTGCCCTCTGCTGCATCCCATCGGATGGCGCGAAGTTTATCGTGCCAGACATTTCCATCCTTCACCTTTTCTGTGGTTTTGTTCATGGCTAGAGGTATCATCAATGGTGGTCGGAGACACATACCTGTTATTGCTAGCCAGAGCGTCAGAATGATGGTGGCATATCCCAGCTTGTTATGCCATTTGGCATTGAAAACCATCTGCTTGCCAAGCTTCAGCATACTTTCTCTTGCCTGTAATCTCTTCTGTCGGCGGATACGGTAAGGAAGAATGAAAAGGATGATGCCCGTTATCGAAAGGATGATAAGTACGATGGCGATGGCATCCACCACCAATCTTCCGGCTAATCCGAAGAAAGCACCGCTATGCAGGTTCCAAACGGTCTTGAAAAGGGTAACTTCCGGAACAAAACCTTCCGGTTGACCGATGATTTTGCGGGTAACATTCGTCTTTTCGCTGATCGCATCCCTCTTTTCGTTGGCTGCATCCGTCTTCTTTCCGGATATTTCATAAACGGCAGAACGGGTCATGGCGATGATGCTTGTGCTGTCTTTGGTCAATGTAATGTCAGCGATACGCTCTTCTTTATCTGCGAGCGGAAACATCTTCCATTCCTTTCCGTCGAAGCGATATACATCCATCATGGCTGCACACCAGATTTCTCCGTTTTTCGTCTGCACGATGTTGCGGATATTCCTGCCATCCACGTTTTCTGGCAACCCTTGGTTAAAGTCTTTCCAGCTTTTCATCTCTTCATCAGTAAGCCAGACGCCACCATAACCATACGCCAGGATGGAATCACTTGGAGTTTTGCTGATGCGGTGATTGATCTTGATAGAACCTTTGATGATGCCGTTGTTGAAATTCTTGATATGATAAGCCGATGGCATCAGACTTCTGCTTACTTCACAACCGGCGAATAGCTGGCGATGATTTAAAATGATACCTGATACGCAGAATACCAACATAAAGACAGACAGTACAAGTCCGAACCAACGATGGTATTTCTTCCAGGTAAAACGTTTCTTCTTTTTTTCTCTCATTGTTGTTTTCTACTAAACATTGTTGTTTTCTACTAAATGGGTTGCAAAGGTAAGAATATCTATCTACTTCTGCAATACCCAAAAATAATGATTTAGGATGCTTCTGTTTTTTCTAATCTTTAGTTTCTTCACTTTTTCACTAAAAAAGTTTGGTGATTTCGTGATTTACTAGTAACTTTGCACCCCGAATAAAAAATCATCATTCATTAAGAACAATAAGAAACTAGAAAACAAGGAAAAATGGAATATATGTCTCAAGAAGGCTACGATGAGCTCGTGGCCGAACTTCAACACATGGTAAACGTAGAGTTGCCTGCCGTTCGTGATGCGATTGCTGAGGCTCGCGACAAGGGTGACCTCAGTGAGAATTTCGAGTATCATGCTGCCAAGCGTGAGCAGGGAAAGCTTTTGAGTCGCATTAGCTTCAAGCAGAAAGTTTTGGAGAATGCCCGTGTCATCGATAAGTCTCGATTGAAGAGTGATACCGTTGGCTTGTTGAGCAAGATTAAGATTACCAATCTCGCCAACAAGTGTAGCATGAGTTATGTTATCGTAAATCCGCATGAGGCTGATTTGCATAGTGGCAAAATCTCTATCAAGTCGCCTATCGCCAAGGCCCTTTTGGGTAAGAAGGCTGGTGATGAGGTAATGGTTAAGGTACCAGCCGGCTTGCTCAAATTCCGCCTGGATAGTGTAGAGTTATAATGTATTATTTAAAAGGAAAACTCCCGATAATTTGAAACTGATCAAATTATCGGGAGTTTCTCTTTTTATTTTAATATTTCTCCAGAATCTTATTCAGTAAGAAGGTGGCATTCTGGTTTCTTGCCACGCCCTTCTGTATCTTATAAGTATAGGTAACATCCGTGCCCAAATCTATCTCGAAACAATAGTTGTGGAATTTTCCTGATGCATCATTCTCCATCTTGGAGAGTTCCAAATCGTGGGTAGCAATAATGCCGCTCACCGGCTGCTTGGCGATGGCTTCGAGGAACTTTCTCGAACCATTCAGCTTATCCAATGAATTCGTTCCCTTCAGAATCTCATCCAGAATAATCAGCGTTCGGAGTGATTCCTTATTGCCCGCTATACTTTCCTTGCAGTTTTTTCCCTCTGCACTTTCTTTGCAGAACTTCAGAAGCTCCTTCAATCTGATCAATTCTGCATTGAAATAAGAGATGCCATGCGTAAGATCATCGGTGGTTCTCATGCTCGAGAACAATCTGAAACGTGAAATCTTCAGTTGATCCGCAAATACCGGCATACCCGCCATCGCCAGGATATAGTTCACGCCCAGCGAACGGAGGAAGGTACTCTTTCCCGCCATGTTGGCTCCGGTGATGATATAATAGTTGTCGTCCTTGATGGTGAAATCGTTCTTCACCGCCTTGGCACCCAGGAAAGGATGATAGAGATTCTTACCCTCGAACACGATTTCCGGACTTCCGATTCCTGCATTTTCTGAAACATCGCTTTCGGTATCTGCTTCCGGACTTCCCGAAACAAATTCCGCCTCTTCCGCCTCCGGATGATTATATCTGAAATCCGCCATCGAAACCATCGCATCCATCTCGCTGATGATGTGCATCCATTCCTCCATCTTCACCATATAGGTATTCTTCCATTTCAGAAAACTGCGAACCAGGAAGAAATCGCTCAGCATGAAGGCATCGGTGAAGAAAAGACCCAGGAAGTTGCCTCTTCTGTCATACCCCTTCAATATCTTTTCCAGTTGGGCAAAGGAAGGCAAGGCATCTGCTAGGGAATCCTGCATCTCCTTGCCTAATTCGCTATGGAAATTGCGCCTGTTGATAAGCTGAAGTATCTGAGCATAGGCGATGAGCTGATGGCGAAGCTTGCCGCCGTTGCTATCTATCTTGTCAAGTGTCTGCTTGCAGACGAAGAATACCACCATGTATTGAACCAACACCCACCACAGGGCGAAATTCACCGAAACCATATCGCATATCGATAAAATCACGGAACCGATGACTCCGATAATCAGCAGCCATCCGATAACGAGAGAAACCGGAGATCCAAACCATGCCGGCACCTCCATCTTCGAAACCTTCTGCATCGCATCCACCACCGCAGCAGAATCTATCTTCTTCATCTTGCCATTCTCCATTTTGCCATCCGCAGTTTGGCTTCTGTTCTTTTCGCCAAGTGCCAGAAATTCCATTCGCCAGTTTTCGCCTTCTCCAGCCAGTTCCTTCTGCAAATCTCTTCTTCTTTTGATATCCTCTATGCCCAAAGGCGTTTCCCGGGTAAGATTCCTGGCGAGTGCCTCCGAACCGCCCGATGTGATGGTTCGGCAGATGCGGTTGAACAGCGAACTCTTGCCGAAGACATCGAGGTCGAAGGAATAAGGATGCTGCGGATTCTGATAGGAATCGCCCGTTTCGAAAGGCGAGAAATCGCCCTCCCAAGCCTTGATTTCGTCCTGATAAACCTTGAGCAAAGCCGAAAGATGCTCTATCTTCTCCTTATTTTTGTCGTCTAGCCGTCTGATTCCCAGATAGGCAATCAGGCACAACACCGCCCCCAACAGATAGTTCTGTGTATCCCCATCCATTGCGAAATAGCAGATCAGGAAGGCGAGGATGCCGCCGAAAGCCAGCAGCTCTTCTGTTATAAATCCCGTATTCTTACGCTTCAGGGCAGCCACCTCAGAAGCATATCGGCTTACATATTGTTGATAATTCTCCTTGATATTCATACTTCTTTATTCTTTTTCTTCTTGTTATTCATTTTGCTATTCATTTTGCATTCTATCTTGATTGCTAAAAATGAAATGCGCTGCAAATATACGAAACTTTTTGGGGAAATTTGCAGTGCATTGCAAATTTCTCGTGCTTCTGAGTGAAATTTGCAGTGTATTGCAAATTTCTTTCTGTAGAACTGATAACACTTTCTGTAAAACTGATAACCTTTCTGTAATCTGTATATCCGAGAATTTGTATTTATTTAGTTTTATTGCCCGATACATCCTATAGTTTTTATTGCCCGAAACATCCTATAGTATGCGTATATATAAGCCGATGTTGTGGTTATCATACTGATGAGATTCATGCAGGTGAAGGCTGCCTGCTGGGTGTTGCCTGCCAGATAAAACACTGCCGCAGGGAGGAGATTCGAGCATAGCAGCCATGCGATGAAAACCAGGATAAGGGCTATGCCCAGTTTGCGCATGTTACCTCTGTGCTTGCTGTACAGATGGCAGCCGGCTACCAGGGAGGTGATGACGGAAATCAGGCCTATCGTGCTTTCTGTCCAGGTGAGTATGGAAGCCATTTGGGGAGTCTGTCCGTTCTGCATCATCGTTACGAGATGAAGATTGAAGCATTGGCCCAGGATGAATGAGAGCACATAGTAAAGTACCATCAACTCGCTGCAGCGTCGTAGCAATTTTACGCCTGCCGGTAGCGTGCAGCGGAATATTCCCCATAAAGCTATAGGGGCGAGCTGCAAGACCAGTTGCTTGATGGTAACCAGGATGGGACTTATTGGAATCAGGATGGGATTTGTTCTGAAGGATAAGCCCGCTTGTCTGCAAACAGAAAATGCCAGCGAAAACAATGCGAAAATGCAATATGCATACATGGCATATTGTGCAATGCGTTTTATATCTATAGAATAACTTTTTCTTTCCATAATTCTACGTTTGATGATTTTATAAACAGCTTATCTTGTATAAAGCCATTGCAAAGATACGAAGTTTTTGGGAAATTCTAGCAAAATAGGTGGAAAATGTTTGGCTATGATATATACTTGTTAAAAGAATGGCAGAGAGACCGATAAAAACTCTTAAAAATCATAACGTATCTTCTTGAATACCAGTATTTGTTGCTATCTTTGCGCGGTATATACTAATAACGCTACGTGGATAAATACTAATAGTGTTACATGGGTATATACTAATAGGAATATAAGTTTAATCATGAGTAATATGAAGAAGATTTTCTTAGGATTGGCAGCTACACTGATGTTGACTGCCTGCAATGAGAACAGACAGCCGGAGGCAATGACCAGCGTTGACTCTGCAAGTGTGGTAACCGATTTGATGATGAGTCGCAGAAGCATCCGTGCTTACAAGGATTCCGTCATCAGCCGCGATACCCTGAACGAGATTCTGAAATGCGGCATCCATGCGCCAAACGGGCAGAACCTGCAGTCGTACGAAATCAGAGTGATAGATTCTCCTGCACTCATCGATTCGATAACCCAGGCCGTGGTAAAGGATAATCCTAAGATAGCCGAGCGCAAGGGCTTCAAGAACATCTTCGTGAATGCTCCATGCGTGGTTTGCATCGCCTACGATACTACTTATGATATGGCGCAGATTGATTGCGGTTTGCTTGGCGAGAACATCATTCTTGCAGCATGGGCAAAGGGCATCGGTTCTTGCTGTCTGGGCAGTTCTGCCCGTTGGATATTGGATTCGCCATCTGCCAAGCCTTACCTCGATCGCATGGCATTCTCCAAGGGTTACAAACTGCTCTACTGCATCGCCCTGGGTTATCCTGCAGAATCGCCAGAGGCAAAGCCAAGACGCCAGGATATGATTAAGTTCATGGATTAAGACAAATGAAGGTTGATGTCCTGTTTCAGGACATCAACGTTTGAAGATAGACATGCATCTTTTTGAAACATGTAGGCAAAATATGAAATATCTTCTTCAAGTTCTTTTTTGTTTTGGAAAAAATGAGATAAATATCTTCCCGAGAGTTATTATTGAAAATGATAACCCAATATTTCTTCTTTTTTAATAGAGTTTCCAAAAAAACTTCGTATCTTTGCAGTGGCTTTATGCAAGATAAGCAGTTTTAATATCATCAAGCGTAGAATTATGGCAAGAAAAAGATATCCTATAGGAATACAAACCTTCGATAAGATTCGCACGGAAGACCGGCTCTATATCGACAAGACAGAATATGTTTACCGCATGACACATTCTGACAGCAACTATATATTTCTGGGACGCCCCCGCCGTTTCGGAAAGTCTTTGCTTGTATCTACTTTACAGAGTTATTTCGAAGGAAAGAAAGAACTCTTTAAGGGACTTGCCATTGAAAAGCTGGAGCAGGATTGGACAGAATATCCTGTACTCCATTTCAGTATGGCTATGGGCAAACATATGGAGAAGGAGCAACTGGAAAGATACCTGCTCTATATCATCGGCTTGAATGAAAAGAAGTTTGGTATAGAAAATGATGCTGTTGATCCGAATGTGAGATTGGCAAACCTGATTATGAATGTGTACAGACGAATGGGAAAGAAGGTGGTTGTGCTCATCGATGAATACGATGCTCCTCTTCTTGATGTAGCACACGAGGATGACAATCTCAAGGATCTTCGCAATATCATGCGTAATTTCTATAGTCCATTGAAGGATTGCGACCCGTATCTCCGCTTTGTCTTCCTCACCGGTATCACCAAGTTTTCGCAACTCAGCATCTTCAGCGAACTGAATAATATCACCAATATTTCGATGAACAGGGAATATTCGGGAATATGTGGAATCACCAAGGAGGAGCTGCTCACTCAGATGTCGGACGACATTGATGAATTGGCAAAATCGCTAGGCTCCACAAGAGAAACTGCCATCGAAGAACTGAAAATGAACTACGATGGTTATCATTTCTCTGCCCAATCGTCAGATGTATTCAATCCGTTCAGTCTGCTCAACTGCTTTGCCAATCAGGATTTCGGTTCATACTGGTTCGCTTCCGGCACTCCAACCTACTTGATTAACATGATGCGTAAGTTTCATGTCTTGCCGGCAAATCTTGGAAAGATGTATGCCAAATCATCAGCCTTTGATGCCCCGACAGAGAACATGACGGCCATAACCCCTTTGCTATACCAAAGTGGCTATCTTACCATCAAAGATTATGACAAGACCAGCAAGCTCTATACTCTTGATTTGCCGAACAAGGAAATCAAAGTAGGATTGTTCGAGAGTCTTCTTCCTAACTATCTGGAAGGAATGTTTGCCCAGAATGGAGATGTCACCATCGCTCAGATGTCTGTGCTTATCCGTCAGGATGATATGGACGGAGCATTACAGCTGCTCCAGACCTTTCTGGGAACTGTGCCATATTGCAATGTCACCAACCATGAAGGTCATTACCAGCAGATGCTGTTTATCATCTTCTCGCTTTTGACTGGCTATGTGGTAGATGTAGAAGTGCACACTCCCAATGGAAGGGTAGATATCGTGCTGTTGACCGACATCCGTCTCTATATCATAGAGCTTAAGCTGAACAGGGATGCCCAGACGGCTTTGCAGCAAATCAACCTCAAGAACTATTCCCAGCGCTTTGCGCTTTGCGGGAAACCTATAGTGAAAGTAGGTGTCAACTTTGATTCTACCCAGGGAAATATTGAGGATTGGATAATTGAAGAGGAATGACCGGGCTAGTTAGCCTCTTGTAAAAAGAGAACGCACATCAGCTGAAACACGCATGCATAACAGCTGGGCGACATGTGCACAACAGTTGATGTGCAACCGCACAACAGCTGATGTGCGGCCTTAGGAGCGATATCTTCTAAAAACAGATTGTAACTCTTCTGACAACTTCAATTAGCTCTTTTGAAGACTATACTAAGATATTTCGAACTGTGCACTTCTACATCTACCACATAAGTTGTCAAGAGCGAGAAGAGAATAAACAGCATCTGTTGGAAACGTTATGCTGCAGTTCCATCCTTATTCTTGCCTGTTACTACCCTTGTGTCGTGAAACGCAGCAAATGCAATAACCTCTTTTCTCTCCATAACCCAACAAAAAAAGCATGGCGCAAATCACTGCGCCATGCTCCAATAAAAGAAAACCTTATAGTCAAAATAGAAATTAGCTATTCTTCTTTAGTACTTCGCATTCTGAGGATCGAAGTTGGTCCAACCGCTCATCCAGTTGTTGCTGCCATCGAAGGCTCCGATGTAGGTTACTGTGTCGAAACCTGTCCAGCCGGCGAAACTTGCGGCACCGAGCAATGGGCTTCCTGCGATAGGAGTATAGCCATCTGCACCAACCAATGAGGTCCATAAATCAAAATACTTGTTGCTTGGCTCTGCAAAGAAGAAGGTGTTGCTGTATGACTTCTGGTTCTTGTCGAGATCCTTCTTGTTGACTGCATCGTAGAGGTAATCCTCATACTTCTTGTTGGCATCAGTGCCAACGGCATCCATACCAGCGAAATATACATTCTGAAGCTTGAATTTGCCATCCTTGGCATCCTTTACGGTATTTCCCTTCTCACCATCGATAATCAAACCGATAGGCCAGCCTAAGGCTACCGAGTTGATGCAGTTGAGGTTAGAAGAACGGCGAATCTGCATGGCTGCCTGGAACTTGCCGAGGGCTGAACCGTTGTTTGGATTGTAGGCACCGGCAGTGATATAGTCTGTGGTGTTCTGGAACTTATCATCCAATACCTTAGGACCTACGAAGGTGATGTTAGAGAAGGTTGCCTTGGTACGAGGGTCCACGGTAGCACCATCGGCGCAGTTGTCGCTCTCGAAACCGTTGCTCTGAGAGGTATCGGCTATCTTGCTATCACGCAGTGAAAGACCATACTGCACCTTTCCAGAGAAACCGTTATCGGTATCGAAATCATCATCCCAGCCCTTGTAGGCTACGAGATACTTGCAGTTCACGGTACCACCAAACCACTCGAAGGAATCATCATTGGAATAAGATACCTGAACGTGGTCTATCTGTGTGCCGGAACCTACAGAACCGAAGGTCAAACCATTAATCTCCTTATCCTTCTGGAATGGATAACCGGCAAACTCGATGCGTACATAGCTTAAAGTACCAGAATTATCTGCATCATCTGCGCCACCATGCTTGGTACGAGGACCACCCTCTATCTGCTGCTCAGTCTGGTTGTTCTTTGCCTTACCGCAGAGAATGATGCCGCCCCAGTCGCCAGGCTTTCTGCTACCGGCAGCCTCTTCAGATGTAAAGACGATAGGCTCTGTGGCTGTACCCTTGGCGATGAGCTTACCGCCACGCTCTGCGATGAGTGCTGCCTTGGTCTGCTTGTCGCCCTTGATGATAGTTCCCGGTTCGATGGTAAGCTCAGCACCTTCTGCAATATATACCCATCCTTTGAGGAGATAAGTGCCTTTCTTCAAAGTCTGCTTGCCTGTGAAGACGAACTCCTGGTCGCCGTTGCCAATCTGTGTACCGCTGGCGTTTTCCTTGTCATCAGTTCCGAAGAGAATGTGGTCGCAAGCCTTCAAGCCGCCATTGGTTGTCCACTTGTAAACTACTTCTGGTCCTGGATTTGGAGAAGGAGTTGGATCGTCATTGTCACTGCTGCAGCTGCTCAACATGGCAGATGCTGCGAGGATGCCCATGCATCCTAAAAAATACATCTTGTTCATCATTGTTTCCTGTTTTATTAAACAAACATCTAATTATTCTTATTATTTAAAATTTATAGATTGCCTGCAAACCGATGTTTCTGCCCGGCTTGTAGCATCTTGAAATCTCTTCCACCTGCTTCCTGCTTCCGTCGCTATACGTTACATCAGCAAACTGCTTGTAATATATCTTTTCTGCAAGAAGATCTCTTACGTTGAGCTTCAGCTCCAGATGATTGCCGAATTTCTTTGCCAGCGAGAAGTCGATGGTGTTGCGAGGCATCTCGTAGCTGTGAGGCACTCGGGAATTGGAGTCATCGCCTGTGCTTCCTTCGCTTCTGCCCACACCGATGATTCGCTTGCCTATGCGGTTGTAGAGCAGGGCGATATCCATCTTTAATGGCTCGTTTTTATAGAAGATACCGGTGTTGATAAGGTATGGCGACTGACCCTGCATCGGTCTGTTTTCCTCTTTCGAACCCTTCTCAAACTGCACCTTGCTCTTGATGAGGGCACCATTAAACGACCAGCTGAAATCCTTCAATCCTATGAAACCGAGATTCTTTCTGATATCCAGCTCCACACCGTAGTTGTTGGCACTCTTCGCATTCTTGTAGGAATAAATCAAGTCTGTGCCACCTGCCACCGTGTAGGTCCACTCGATAGGAGAATCGAAGTGCTTGTAGAAGACTGCTAGCGAAATGAGCTCTCCACGGGATGGATACCACTCATATCGCAGGTCGAGGTTATCGACATAACAGTTCTTCAACTCAGTGTTTCCCTGCACATTGCTGGCAAGGTCGAAGTCGTAATACACCGACGACGATACTTCACGGAATTCCGGTCGGTTAATACTGCGGCCATACGACAGTCGCACCTGGTGCTGGTCGCTAATCTTATATGTTGTATTGAGAGATGGAAATACATCATCGGTCTTGTAATGACGGCTCGATTCACTCTTCTCGTAGTCACGGGAATTGGAGATGAGTTCCATATCATTATGCTCGAAGCGGACACCGGCGTGGATGCCGAGTTTGCCAAAGGGGAGAGACATCGCCAGGTATCCGGCGCCTAAGATGTTGTGTCCGCGGTAGTTGTTGCGCATCTGCTTTTCCTCCAGAAGATACAGCTTGTCGTAACCCATGTTTGCCTCGCTGGAGAGCAGGGTAGGGATATGGCTGTGGCGGAAGCCGGATGGCATGTTGTTAGCTGAAACATTCCAGTTGTAGATGAAGTTGCGGGTCTGGTATTCTCGGCTGCGATACTCCCCATAGGCACCCACTTGCAAGTCTGGCTCAAAGTTGCCAAACTTGAAGTGGTGCTTGTCATTTACACCAAGAGAGAGAATGTGTTCGTCGAGCTGAGTCCACTCGCGGGATATGTCGTTGCCGGTGCTCAGAGCATAAACGCCCGATTCGAGAGCATCGTCGATGAGGTATCTACGACGGTCAGGCAAATGACGGTTGGCATACGCATACCCGATGCTCCAGTCAAGGGCGTCGCTAGTGAAGGTGTGCTTGCCGGTAAGCTGACCGTTATATGTAGTTCTACTGCGGTAGTAATACTCTGCGCTTCGCTCCAGGTTCGACTGGGCGCTCACGCCATCACGCCAGGTATATCGGCTGGTAGCCAACTGGTTGAAGATGTTCTTGAGCTGATACTTGTGGTTGCCGTCCTTGGAAAGGAAGGTGAAGTTGAGCATTGCTCCGAGTCTGACATTGTTATTATACTGGTCGTCAACTGAGTGACGAAGATAGTTCGGCTTGTCGTTTGCCGCATCATAGATGCCATAGAGGTTGTTCTCCATGTTCTCGTAGGTGCGGTATTCGTTGGTATAGTTCAAGGCAGCGAGCATGCCGAGTGTTCTTCCACCGAGCATCCAGCGGCGGTTGAGGCTGGCTGCCAGTTTCAAGTCGCCCAAAGGCTTCTTGTTCTTGATGAGCCAATCATTGTTGAATCCGTTGCCCAGGAGCGAAGTAGCATAATCGCCCACCGGTTTTCCGTTGGCATCGAGCTGTGGATTCAAGTCAGCATGGATGTCCCCATTCAGGTTTCTCAAGCCATTGTCGAACCCTAGGAAATCGGTTCCGGAACCTTTCGAGTAAGAAAAATCCTGAAAGGCAGAAGATGTGTTCCAGTTTCCGCCCACGGCGATGTTGAAACTGTTTTCTGCCGGAATCTCCTTGGTGTTGACGATGATGAAACCGCCTGAGTAATCAGCGGGATATTCAGCTGTTGGCGACTTCACGATGGTGAGGTTGTCGATTTGCGAACTTGGGATGATATCGAAGGAGAATGCCCTGGAATCAGCCTCTGAACTAGGCACCGCTCCTCCGTTCACCCATACATTGTTATACCGCTGTGACAAACCACGAACCATCACGAATTTATCGTCGATGAGGCTCACGCCTGGCACTCGGCGTATCACCTCACCCGCATTCGTATCCTGCGTTCTGGATATTTCCTGTGCCGAAACATTGCTCACGATGACGGGACTGTTTTTGGCCACCTGTATCATTGCCGCATCCGTATTACGCCTTTCCACTGCGGTAACGGTCACCTCCTTCAGCTGCTGTTCATCAGGTTGCAGCGCAATCACCTGGTCTGCGTCCTTCGCCTGAACCCCGTCAATTTTTTGAGTCTTATATCCTACATAATTAATATATAGTGTATATGTCTTTTCTTTATCCAATCCATCAATCTGGAAGTTTCCGTCGATGTTGGTGATAGCCTTCACGTTGGTTCCATCCACAGTGATGACTGCACCGATGAGTGTCTCTTTCGATTTCTGGTCGATAACCACTCCTTTGATTTGTTGCGCCCACGTTGGTATGCTTACCGCCGAGAGCAATCCTAATACAATAATTCCCCTTTTAGCATTCATAACCTATATCGTTTGATTTCGGTTGCAAAGGTACGGTGGTTATATTACACAGGGGTTGCAATGAGGTTGAAAGGCATTGACGAAGCTGCGACAAAGATGTTACGGGTGGAATAACTAAAGATATTTAAATATTTAACCCTATATTTGGAGATAAATAAAGAAATAACTATATTTGCAGCATGATTACGGAATATGGTATAGAGGCAAAGTCTAATTCTGAGATTATATCAGAATTGGGAGGACGATTCAAGCAATATCGTCTGTTCAGCAATCTCACTCAGAAAGAGGTGGCTGTAAAGGCTGGTGTGAGCATTTTCACCATTAGCCAGTTTGAAAAAGGCGAAGCTAAGAACATAGGCTTTGGCACTATTCTTTCTCTGTTGAGGAGCATTGGATTCCTGCAGGAAGCAGAGAAACTCTTGCCGCCATTGCCAATGCTGCCTAGCCAAGTGAAGAAAATGAATGAAAAGAAGGAAAGGGTAAGACATGAAAGATAATGTTTTCCGCCGATCCTGATTCACATTTCTATCGTAACCATGAACTTACGGTTCTTGGCAAGCGAAAGAATATAACGAAGCAGGATTTGATGCTTTTTGCACAAAGACAGGATATCAGAAATGCTTCTAGTATCATAGAAGAAGTGGAAGACGTGGTGATGAACTTCAAGTCTTATGCCGAAAAAGTAGAAATCGATGAGCACTGGATACGCAAAATAGAACGGGTTTTGGAAGAAATCCGTAAGTAAGCGATTTCATCAGGCAATATTTTTAGCCCCCTTACTCCTTTATTTCCTTCATGTTTGCAGGATTATAGGGATTCAACTGCTGCATCTCCTGCTCTGTTGCTTCAGGCAAGGAAGGTATCTTGTTTCTGTTGCAGAAATCGGTAATAGCGGCAGCTGATTCTTTGGGAGTAGAAGAATCCGGTTTGATGGATTGCTTCTTTTCTACATACTCCTTTTCCGTGATATATAGCTCGGTAATCACATGGATGAGTTGCTGCAGCTTGTCTTTCTTATGAGAGAAAAGATAGCTGTTGTCAGATTTCTGGAAGAGCAGGTCCTTGAAGGAATAGTAATCTTCTGGACTTATCTGATAGGTTTCCACCACATGGTCGTAGATATCTGTCTGGGTATAACCGAAAAGCTGGTGCGTCAGATTCTTGTAGGTAGGAAGCTGGTTGATTTCTATCTGACAAATATTCCGGCTGCTGTCCGTTTGAATACTGCCTATTGTCTGCTGATTGAGCAGGACGAGTTGAGAGCCCAGTGAATCTTTCAGCTGATATTTCTTTCGATATTGTTCAATAAGTGTCTTCTCTTCCGGCCAAGGTCGGAAGGTTCCTTTGTCGCTGACCATGAATGCTCGCTTTTTGTCTTCGGAAACGAGTCGGCTGTTGTGAAGATTTCTTTTGGAATAGGCATTGAGATCCGTCTTTCCATTCTTCAGGTTGATGTAATACTCCACGATGCCGTCGTTGAAGTATTTCATTACAGAGTCGTTGGTCTGGTAACTGCGATAATATCCCTTAAGTCTAATGAAGTGAGGACGATTCCCAGTTACGTTCACATCCTCCAGTTTCTGTATTTTTGTGATATGTCCAGGCATCTTCTCTTCCTTGTTCTGTGCCATGAGACTGGTAGGAAGGAAGAGGAGAAGCACAAACAGATATTTCATATAATGATGTTGTTTCATATTGATGATGCTTTAAAAAGAATGCTTAATGATGTATTTATATGAGCTGTTGCTTCTACAGGGAGGCTGCGCAGTTCTTTCTCAACCACATCCCGAAGAAGCGGTCGTAGATGATATAGCTGCCATTGTACTTGTAGATGAATTCTCTATTGATCAGCGTCTTGAGAGCAAGACTCACGCTGCTGGCAGCAGGCAAGTTGTGGCGGCTGATGAAATCCTGCGAAAGAATGGAGGTGACAGCCTTATCCTGGGCAATGGCAGATAGAAGGGCAGCCTGATTGTCAGTAAGGGAATCGTAGTAATTCACGAATGCCACTTCCTGCTCGTTCACCAATTCCAGGGTTACATCATCAATTTCCGCTGTCGTTATCTCCTTTCTGTTCTGATAGAGTCGGTTCAGAATATCCTGGATATACCAGGTTTGACCATCCACCTTATTATATAGATAGGCAAAGGTATCATGCTCCATGGTCAGATTCCGGGTCCCCATCCATCTGTTGGCAAAACGATGATACTCATCTAGGTTGATGAGGGGAAGGTTGAGAATTTGCGAACTCTGATAGAATGGTCGCTTTGCCGACAGGAACATGTCGGTCATCATGTGCTGCTTACTGCCTGCAAAGATGAAATATACATTCGGCAAGAACTGGATGTAGGAGCGCAGCAGGGCCTCTGTGCCAGCTTCGGGATATTCGGCTATCTGCTGAAACTCATCGATAGCAATATAGATTCGTTTCTCCGATTGTTTCAGATACTCAAAGATATGTTTGAGGGATTCTTCGCTCTGGCTTGGCGAAACCGTAATCGAGAACGTAGGGATTCCCGTCATCTCATCAAACGACATCGTAGGCTTGTAGCCGGCAAAGAAAGTGGTAATCTTGCGCATGGCAGTTTGCGAGAAAGTATCAACCTTCCCGATAACCGTTTTTGCCAATAATTGGATGAATTGGCTCAGATTTCTTGTGGCATTAATGTCGAGATAAAAACAATGCGTTTCAGGCTCCTGCTTGTTGATGTTCTCAAAGACATGGTGTATGAGTCCCGTCTTTCCGATGCGTCGAGGAGAGATGAGCACGATGTTGCGCTCATTCTGCAAAGCCTTCATGATGACTTCCGTCTCTTTCTTGCGGTCGCAGAAGTATTCTGCTCCCTTATATCCGTAGATAACAAATGGGTTATTCAGCTGTTCCATAATGTTTTATATCTATTCCATGTTTTATGTTACATGTTTTATGTAATGCAAAGGTAGTAATAATCTTTTAGGTAAGAGATATATTAGTAAGAACTTTATTACTAATTAACTTTTTACTAGTTATACTGATGTCATTTTCGGGTTCCCAAAATTCAACAAGCATGTGCTAAACAACGAAATGCCTCAACCATACTGGTCGAAATCGGTTATTATCAGGTTAAAACCGTAAGTAAGTAAACGATTTCATATAAATATAATATAGAAAAGGGTGGTTATTGCTTTTCTTTTTGTATCTTTGCAACCGTTTGGCAATTGTGAGTACCAAATCATACATAAAGGAAAAAAAGAATATCTAATAATAAATAAGAAGTAATGACTACACTTACAATTTCTATTATTGTCGTTTTCGTGCTCGGCTATGCACTCATTGCCACCGAAAGCTTGACTAAGGTAAACAAGGCAGCGATAGCCCTGTTGATGTTGGTAGGTTGTTGGACCCTCTACATGATGGATCCAATGCAGTATCTCCAGTTGATGCACCCTGACTATACAGGCGGTGCAGCAGGAATGGTGGAGAAGGTGACCGGAATCATCCAGGAACATCTGGGCGATACCGCCACAACACTCTTCTTCCTGATGGGTGCGATGACCATCGTGGAAATCGTTGACCAGAACGGCGGATTCAACTGGGTTCGCAAAGTGATGAAGACCAAGTCGAAGTGTGCGCTCCTCTGGCGTATCGCTATCCTTACCTTCTTCCTCTCTGCAATCCTCGACAATCTGACCACCAGTATCGTGATGATTATGATTCTTCGAAAGCTCGTCACCGACCACAAGGATCGTATGGTTTATGCATCCCTCGTCATCATCGCAGCCAATTCGGGTGGTGCCTTCTCACCAATCGGCGACGTTACCACCATCATGCTCTGGAACAAGGGACTGATTACCGCAGCCGGCGTTATAGCAGAAATCTTCATCCCGTCTGTGGTTTCCATGGTGATTCCTGCCCTCATCCTTCAGACCATGTTGAAGGGCGAACTCGTGATGCCTGAGGTTTCTGACCAGCAGAATGCATCGGTCAGCGATTTCACCGAAGGTCAGCGCAAGGCTGTGTTCTGGTTGGGAGTAGGCGGTTTGATCTTCGTTCCTATCTTCAAGAGTATCACCCACTTGCCTCCATTCGTAGGAATTCTTCTGGTATTGGGCGTTCTCTGGACTGCTACCGAAGTTTTCTATCGCGGTTTGCATCGTGGAGCTGATGCCGAGGGCACTCAGAAGCGAGTAACCAAGTTGCTTTCTCGTGTTGATATGAGTACCATCCTCTTCTTCCTCGGTATCCTGATGGCAGTATCCTGCCTGGCTGAGATTGGCGTATTGACTGCCTTGGGTCAGGGCTTGAACGTCGTATTCGATGGCAACCACTACCTGGTTACTGGTATCATCGGTGTGCTTTCAAGTATTGTTGACAATGTGCCTCTGGTAGCCGGCTGTATGGGAATGTATCCTGTGGCTGCCGCTGGCGATATGGCTGTAGATGGCATCTTCTGGCAGTTGCTCGCCTACTGTGCCGGTGTTGGTGGTTCAATGCTGATTATCGGTAGTGCCGCTGGTGTGGTAGTAATGGGCTTGGAGAAGATTACCTTCGGCTGGTATATGAAGCATATCTCCTGGATTGCTTTCGTAGGTTACATCGCAGGTATCGTTTGCTACTGGTTCATCCGCACCTTCCTTTATGCTATCTAAAGGATAAGTGTTTTCTGATGTAGGCTCCATAGGTTCCGAAAGCTCTCACGCCCTGAAAGCTCCACACGCCCTGAAAGGGCAGAAGCTCTTAGCCCAGGGCAACACCCTGGGTATTTATAAACGCAAGTCTGTCGCCCTGTAAGGGCAAAAGCTTTCTTTCTTACGTGAAAAAGTTTTTTGAGAAAAAGTCTCAAAGTCTCATTTTTGGTTAAAAATATCGACTTAAAGACTTGATAGATAATAAGATAAAAAGAATGAGACTTCTCGGTTCTGATGCCGGGAAGTCTCATTCATGTATCATAGAAGTATCATTTTTCACTTTTTCTTTACGAGATACTTCATTCCATCTGCAAATCTCTTGTGTTTCAACTCACTCATATTCGCCAGTTTTCTGCCGAATCCCATCAGACTGTTTACCTTGAGCGATGAACCAATCTGCTTTTTCAAATAGTCGAAAATTTCGGCGGCAGTAAGATACTCACCCTCTTTCTCATCCTCAACCAATTCAAAATAGAGCAGGAAATACTGATCTATTGGCTGGATTATCTCAAACTGGCTGTTGCTCTTCATGATCAGCTTCACCTGCTGCGCATCGAAATAACTCTTTTCGCCATTGTTCAAGGCAGAAAGTGCCTGGGCAAAAAGCTGCTGGTAGTTCGGGCGAACACTCACGTCGATAGGCCCCGTCAGTTCCACACCGATGAATCTTCGGTTTCCGGAAGGATCGGAGAGAATATCCTTCATGTTGCTCGTGGCGATGAACGAGGCGAGACGAGGAAATTCCATGACATGACTGCCATACGGAGGCTTGTATTTCAGCGTAGGCAACTGGATGAGATTCTTCAGGAATCCCTGCTGCACCTGTGGCGAAATCTGGTTGAACTCATCGAGATTGATAACCATAAACTGCGCCATCGCCTGATAAACCTGACGCTTTTCCGACAGAATAAGATTGTCACTATACCCCCACTGCAGTTCCGGCGGTAGCAGTCGCCGACAGAAAGTACTCTTGTTGTAACCCTGTTTGGAAATGAGAAGCGGAGCTACCGAGTTGCCGTATTGGCGATGTGAATAGCCGCGCCACTGGTCCACCATGCCCAGGAACCAGGTGTAAAACCAGTCTGCCCAGTGAGGATTGGCGGTAGGCACCGTGCGGGCCAAGGCACGGATATGATCTTTTCCATCCCATTTGTCGTAGCACTGGAAGAGATATTCATCTATCGGATTATAATTCTTGATATAATCTGACTCCAGGAAATTACGTACATCCTTGATGCTCACCCGGATATCAGCCAGCTGCACCTCCAGCGTCATACGCTTCTGCACTCTCGGTTCCACAGGTTGGTAGCCATACCAACCTTTCTCCTTCGGCATGTATTCCACGAATTTCATCACCGTGTTGTATCTGAAATCATATCTGCTTTCCAGCAGCTGCATCATGTTCACGATATTCTCGCGAATGCTGTTCTTGTCAACTTTCTTTCCTTCTTCTGGAGCCCTGAAATCAGGAATTGTCAGCTGATGATTATCCGTGCTGGGAGCTGGGCTTTGAGATCGTGCATGGCTATCAATCTTCATCGCCACCGCCTTGCTGTTGAAATAAGGCTCCGCATCGAGCGTCATCATGAAACTGTTGTGAATCGAAGGCTCTTGGGATAGGGTAGAGCCAGCCTCGATAGAAGGTTTCGGACCATCTACAAGAGTCGAAGCCTTGACAATAGCCTGATATACAGGGAAAATCTGCTGGTAAGCGATGCGATAGAGATGCTCGGCATCCGCTTCAGATGTAGGCAGGGAATCATTTTCGCCCTGGAATTTTATCAGAACGATAACAGTCTTTCCGTCGGCACCTGTGATGGCGGCAAGGGTAGAAGGCAGAATGGCTACCGATCGCTTAATACCCTCCACACCATCCATATCGGTAATGTTGCCAAATTTCAGCAGCAGGATGCCGTTGAAAGCCTTCATCTTCAGGTTGTTGTTGTCATCTTTGGCGAATTCAGCAGCGGGATAGATGTGCATCCATTTCGGCATATCCTTGTAGCCTTCATAGTTGTTGCTAAGATACGGAACGCTTTCGCGGAAGTGGGTGATAGTCAGTTTGCTATCATCCCTTGCGAATCGTTCCATCAGCTTCTCCATCGTCTTGGTACTTACGAGAAGCTGTTTTTTATTATTTGTATGTACGATAGTTACCTTCATTGTATTTCTGGTTAATGGTTAAGTGTTAACTGTAAATTATCAATTGTACATTATCAATTATTAATTCCGTTGCCCAAAATAAACCCCGAAGTTTGGGCACTCATTGCCCGCCTTATGGGCACTTGTTGCCCAGCACTTGTTCTGTGGATGCCCGCTTGGTGGGCTGTGGATGCCCGTGTAACGGGCATGGTAGGATCTGCTAGTGGGCACAGAGGGAACATCTGATGAACTGAAAAAGTAGAACAATAAATTCTTGGAAAGATTAGATGTTTGTGAAGTCAATCTCTTCAGAGAAGTGTTCGAACTCAACGTCTTTATATCCGTATCTGGCGAAGAGCTGTTTGATATATTTCTGCTGTTCCGGGAGGAGTTTCAGTTGTCCCAGTTTGTATCGGTAGTATTGTCCTTTGCTACCGAGGTACTCTCTCATTTCGGCGCGCAATGCTGGTCCATCTTTCACTTTCATTTCGGCAAATAGTTTGTCGAATCCCCATGCCATTTTCACGACACGCAGCGGAGCGAAGTACTTGCAATTCCCGTTTTTCAGGGCATTTGGGAAGATGGCATCTCCTCTATCAGTCTTCTCGTTTTTGTAGAGGCCGGATAGATAGTGGATACACTTGTCTTTCATCGGACATGGTTCGGTGAAGCAATAGGTGATGAGGCTAGGAACGTTTCCGTATTCGAAAGCCTTTTTCAAAAGTTCCTTTTCATCCATATAGGTTATGTTTTTAATGAAACATTTCTATTATAACGAGAAAAGAGGGTATTTATTGCCTGAAAACAAGGATTTTTTATCTGTTTTTGTAGCTTATTTCCGCTTATTAATAGCATTTTTCTGCTTCTTATTAGTATTTTTATGATGCATTTCCAAGAATTGATGATACTTCCATGATACTTCTTTCGCCATTTTCTGAGAAGTCTCATTCTGTAAAACCATCTGAATGTTAGATATATAACATTAGGTTTTATATAAATAATGAGACTTTGATACTTTTTCCGAGAAAAAATATCTATACGTATGCGCGTGATGAATCCTTGCTGGTATATTGTTAATAATAAGAAAAACGCTTGCTTTCTGAAATGTTATCTGTATCTGATGCACCTACGGAAAGGCTTACTGATCCTATTCCTGTCCTTTTCCAGAGTGGCTACCTTACCATTAAAGGATATGAGAAGAGAGGCAAGTTGTATCATCTCTGTTTCCCTAATCTGGAAGTTAGACAAGGGTTTTCTGATAGTCTCGTCAGGTAAGCAGTAATGTTTACCATCTTTACGATGCTTGGCGAAGATGTGAAGGCGGAGCATACCACTTCGGATGGAAGAATAGACCTTGTGCTCAAGACAGAGCAGAGCATCTTCATCTTCGAATTGAAATATAAGAAGTCTGCTGATACTTGCGTTCTTGAAAAACTAACACCAAAACACCAACAACTGTTAAAAACACCCGCCAAATCATTACTTTTATCCGCCAACTCTTGCACAACTCAAATAAAAGTCGTACCTTTGCACCACCAGAACCCCCAAGCCTCTTAACAATGCTCAAATCGGGGGTCGTTTTATTTTTATACCACTATGAGATTATTGTTCGATAAGTCTTTTATGCAGCCTGATGATATGGTTGAGCAGCTTCGACATAGAGGGTTGGAAATCGAGAACCCTCAGAGAGTTTCCTATTATATACGCAACATCGGCTATTATAGGTTGAGTGCATATATGTTCCCATTCCTGCGCCAACCTAAGGATGAGCACCGTTTCAAGCAGGGGAGCAAATTTCAAGATGCACTAAATCTATATCGTTTCGACAAGAAACTACGCCTTTTCCTCTTCAACGAGATAGAAAAGGTGGAGATTGCTCTTCGCAGCACTCTTGCAAACCTTGTTGTTGAGGAGACTGGCAATATATTCTGGATGACAGACGAGACCTTGTTTGCCAATCGTGACAAGTTCAGACGAACCATGGAATTGGTGGACAAGGAACTGAGGAACTCGAAAGAGGAATTCATACTTCATTTCAAGGAAAAGTACAGCAACCCTTATCCTCCTGCATGGATTCTCGTTGAGATACTTCCACTAGGCGTTGTTACACGCATGTTTGAAAACTTGGCTGATAACTCTCTCAGAAAGAAGATTGCTGCACGCTTCGGACTGACTGTGCCAGTATTCACATCATGGATAACCGTTGTCACCCTAACCCGCAATGCTTGTTGTCATCATGCCCGTGTGTGGAATAAAGAGAATGCCATCAGTCCGATAATACCACGAAGACTGAATGACAGGTGGATAGTTTCCGGTGTGTCGCCCAAGCGAATATATTTTGATATCTGCATAATCAAGTGGTTTATTAACATAGTATCGCCCAACAACGATATGCTTGAACATCTACAAGCACTCCTTGCTGAATATCCAATGATTGACATCCGTGCCATGGGATTCCCATCAAACAACTGGGAGAACGAACCGTTGTGGAGCACCAGATGATGAAGATAGAAACTGTCAAAAAAGATGGGGTGGCTTGTACCCACCTCATTAACATTAATTGATAAATATTTCAACCGTACAGGTTGAAATTCTTTAGATGCCCAAATGGATACTGCGGTAATTTATGAAGATATGCCGCAGGGGACTTCTGTTTCAAAAGTCGGCATAGATTCTTCTCAATCCACACTTGTCTCTCAGCAAACTCATGATACCACTTCTGCTCTTGATCTTAGCATCAAACCATACTATGATGTAGGTTTTGATGATGGCTTCGCTGATCTTATATGTCGATTGCAAAATGAACTCTATTGAACCCTATTGGATTCTTATTCAGCATTTGTCTGCTGCTCAGTCTCTGTAGCCTGCTGGTGCTACCTCTGCGTTACCTGCCATTCTGCTTGATGCAAAAACGTTGCTTACTGAAACCATTACCATAGCTGCGATAGCTGCAAACATAAACTTCTTCATAATCGTATATTTTTAAAATTGTTACTATTTAATGTTACTTACTTTCTTTCTTTTTTGTGGATTCATTATCGAACCCGCTATTCATAGTCACAATCTGCGTGCCAAAAAGAAGATGAAAAATGATATGAGTTGACTATCAGATGTTTATGTTTTGTGCGTCAAAAGTAGATGGCGTGGAAAATAAGGAAGGTAGGTGGAAGCATTCCTCAAAATCTAAAGTTGCTAGCCAAGTAAGACTTCTTCTTCTTCCCAATTGTGTCCCCTCACACAACTTTTTTCGAAACTTTATGGCTAAAAATTTTGTAGATTCGATAATATTTGTTACTTTTGCGGGAGAGTTTGAGCGAACGGAAAAGAACGGGCGTGATGACGACTCGAATTAAAGAGCGTATTGACGTTATCCAAATATTGAAATGTGGTAGTTTCGAAATCTGCAGGATGATAAGCAATACTGCTCACGCATAGGATTATTGTACCCTTTTATTAAGGGGATAGTATACCCCTAAGCGTGGGCTATTGTTTGTTGCATGCAGATGGGTTCTACCACAACCTCAATATTTGTGACATACAATGGTTCCACGCTTTTTCTATTATATACTTTACTAATAATTCTGTTATGAAGAAAGTTTTTCATAAATTACGTGATTATGCATTAGCACTGTTAGCCTTAATGACTATAAGCGCTTGTTGTGAAAGTTTGAATACTTTAGGCAATTCTCATTTTACAAAGGAAGGAGAGCTAATAAAGAAACCTTCTTTTGCAAAGCTTGATTATAATTCTGTAATTCATTTTTATATAGAATCTTCTGGTAGTATGAATGGCTTCTTTAGAGCTGGTCAACCTACTGGATTTAAACAAGACGTTTATGAAGTTATGAGTTATTATGCTGGTTTAACAAAAGATATCAATATAATGACTAATGATGGAAGTGTTGCTGGACAGTTGTCTTTGGCCCAATTCCAAACTGCAATGAATACTGGTGCGCTGGAATGCAATGCTTCTACGCAAGTTCCTGTTATGTTACGAAATATTGTCAGTCGATTGAAAAAGAATGATGTGGCTGTTCTTATTTCTGATATGAAGTATAGTCCTGTTGGTTCGGCAGCTCCGGCAGTGTTGTTAACTCAGTATGCTGCAGAAGTGGCACGAATTGCAGGAAATTCAAAAAAAGCATATTCTTTGATTTGTGCAATATCTGATTATATAAATAAGGAGGGAAGAGTAGTGACCAATGAATCTCCTTATTATTATTTGGTAATCGGAGAGCAAGATAAGGTATCTGCTGTTCGTAATGGCATCGCTATTATGTTGCAGAGACAGAAACGATTTGTTGACAATTTGGAAATAGGCTATAAGTATGCTTCTTGCCCTTATGATTTTGGTGTCCCTAAAAATGTTGTTCGATTAGAAAAACAGCCAACATTCTATGGATATGGTGAAGTTGTTGATGAATGTGTAATACCATTGAAATTGAAGTTGGAATCTTACAGATGGCTTATGTCGAATAAGGAAGTTTTGAAACAATGCTTTACATGCAAACCTAAATATGGTTCGACGGTAAGTGTTGAAAGTTTCGATGTGGAAGAGTGCAACAATGTAAATTTGGAACTGAAGCGTTCAGCTGTGGCAACCATAAAAATAAAAGTATCAAACATGCCTTCTGATATGGAGGTTTTGGAGTGGAATATTAATATACCATACGCCAAACTCACTACTATGGTGAAGTTCTTGGATGACTCCAAAGGGGAGAACGATGTTACTACATCTTATTCTTTGACAAGTTTTATACGTGGCATAGGTCAGGGCGGAGTTGTGAACTACCAGCCAAAACCAAATTATATATTGATTTCTAAAAATAGTTTATAGTTATGCATTTCTTGAAATTTTATCAGTTTTTGATAGGAAATAAAGCTAGCTTTTTGCAACCTTATACAGGTGATGGACAGGATGATTTATATATACAAGCAAGTTTGTTTTGGGATAAACTGGATAGCTTGTCTATTGTCTTCTTGTTATTGTTCTTTCTTATAGGAGTTTTGGCGGCTTGGTATTATTATAAGCCTTTCAATGAGCAACCTAATCGCCATTATTTGCCAAAATATTGGTGGATGTTCTTTATAGCGAGCGCAATTGTAAGTTTTTTAGTAACGTTTGGGGCAGCTTTGTGCATAGCTTATCCACGAATAAGTGGAACATGGACTGTAGAAATAAGAATTGCTTTACAGAATGCTGTTCTTACTCTTGCTGTTTATTGGTTGGCATCTGTCGTCATTTGTAAAAGGTGTGCGACTAATGCCTATCGAATGTTTTTGTAAACTTCAAAAGTTAGATTGAAATGAAGAAAGTTTTTGTATTTTGCATAGGTGGAACAGGCGAACGTGTGATGAAAAGTATCACTATGCTGATGGCTGCTGGTATGAGTACTCATGGCTATACTGTCGTACCTATTATTATAGACCCACATTTGGATTTGAATGAGAAGAAGAATCTCCAGACTTTGATGTTGAAGTATGGAGAGATTCAGAAGAGTATGTTGTTGGACGGTAAGTGCCCTGAAGGATTTTTTAACTCAGAGATGAAACTCATCGACGAATTGGATACCGTAACGAACGATACAAATAAGGTGGCAGGTGAAGACCGTTCTTATGCGGACTTCTTGGACATGGGAAACTTGGATGTTTCTAGTATCAACAATTATTTGATTCATACCTTGTATTCCAAGGATAATCTGAATAGTCGTTTGTCTGTGGGCTTCCGTGGAAATCCTAATGTGGGTACTGTTGTCTTGCAAGAAATGTTGGAAGGAGCTTCTTGGTTTAATTTCTTGAAAACTCAGATTAGCAAGGATGATAGAGTTTTTATCATTAGCTCTATCTTTGGAGGTACTGGCGCCTCTGGTTATCCTTTGCTTGAAAGAAAAATACGTTCTAGCAAGGAGAATGAAATTTTATCGAAGGTGCTGATGGGAGCGGTTACCGTACTTCCTTATTATGGTTTGAGCGATCCGAAGAAGAGTAATAGTAAAATTGATTCAAGCAACTTTAAGACAAAAGCCAAGGCTGCATTATCTTATTACGAAACGACCGTGAAGTCTGATTTGTTGTATTATGTTGGTGAGACGGAAATGAAGACTATACATGAAAACAATGAGCAAAAGCAAGAGGATACAACTAATTTCGTGGAGTTAGTAGCAGCTACAGCATTGTTCCATTTCTTGCAGCAACCACGTCCACAACAAACCCAGTACTTGACACGAGCCATTGAGGAAAATGTAGATGACTTGGATTTGAGTACAGCTGGAAGTGGATATGCACCGATGGTAAAAAATATGGCTGATATGTATATTCTGAAGAGCTTGTTGGAGATATTAACTAAGGAAAAAAAGTTCCCTCTGAAAAAAACAAGAGGATTCGATGATAGTTTTTACAAAGGTTCATTGTCTCAAATCAGAGAGTTTCTTGAAGAATATGGGCAGTGGTATGCCGAACTTTCTCAGAAGAAAAGAAAATTTGCACCGATAGAGAAGGACATCATTCCAACTAATATGTCGAATATCATAAAGAATAGTGTAGAACTTGGAGCTCCAAATGATTCGTATTTTCTACTTGAAATGATAAAGGAATCAAAGAATGAAACTCCTAACAAAGTGAGAAACTTTATGGAGTATGCTTACAAGGCCATCAATCATTATACTCAGAAAATCAAATAATTATGCCAAGTATAGATTTGAACATCATCGATCGTGGCACTCCAGGTTCGGAGTGGACGGCTAAAAATACAGGAATCCAAGCTTCTCAGCTGGATAAGGTCAAGGAGAACAAAACTGACAATAGCAACGCATTGAATTCGTTGCCTACTCCTTTTGCTCGCTTTTTCGTGGCAAAAGAGGCTTTCCGTCGTGTTACGGAAGAAAAGCGTAACGCAGAAAATGGTGCAGGAAAGGCATATAAGAGACTGGTGTCTGACATCCTTGATGTCTTTGAACTTCTGTATTACAAGAAATTTCATGAAAACCAATGGGGAGGCTCTATGAAAATAGTAGTGAAGGAGTGGAACTATGATGAGCAGATGAAAGAGTTGCATGATAGAGTTCCTAAACTTTACAATGCTTTGAAGGCTTCTTATAAAGAAGACATAAAGGACAACAAACTATACTTTGTCATTTTGGAAAAGGGTGGCAAGGACATTCTTCTTGCCACAAGCTCGCCGATGACTGGTTTCGTTACTCCTCCTGATATGGATAAAAGTGATGTTGTCAAGAACAATACGCCAGACATCGCATTCCAAAGTGAGCTTTATGATGCTTTGTTTATTACCCGTAAGGGAAAGGGAAACTATTTCCGTGATGAGGTGTTGTTTGGTGACCGTGATAAAGATTTTAAGAATTATATGTTCCAACTCTTTGGAAGCGATGATATTGATGGTAGATATAAGGAACTTCGAGACTATATCAGATTGTTTCAGGATGATCAAGATATTATCAAAAACTATAGTGGCAAGATAGGAAATATAACGACCGAGTCTTATGAACCTTTGGTTATCAATGGCTTAGGTATAGGATTTACAGATGAGGAGGACATTGATAATTTCTTCCAGCCAACTCTCGTTTGTTTGCCTTATCGTATCAATCGAGATAATTTCCTGGGCATCACTTATGAGACGGAGCCAAAGGCGAGAGACTATGATTATCTGTTGCCGTTGAAGAGCGAGGCCTTGTCTTATTTGGATAGTGGTAAGGCGGTTTGTACCTGTCAGGTTATGCAGACCAAGGTAATTGTGAAATTTAAGTACAATGGAACGGAGTATAAAAAAGACTATGACAAAGATAACGATATTGTAAACTTGTCGGATAAAGAGCTTAGCTTGAATATCGGACTGTTCCCAAATATCCTTTCACCTGTAGATTCAGAAAATACTTATTTCAAGGTGGCACTCTCCTTTGCTGACAATGGAAAGGAGTGGCATACGGCCTCTATTGATGATGTATTGCTTTCTTTCTATAAGAAAAATAATGGTGGCGAATATGTGGCGATAGAAGAGATTGATTCTGAACGTGCGAAAAATGGTGTGAGAAAGCCAATGGTTCGTTCACGTCAGAGTACAGGAAGTTTGGAGTCTGAATGTAGCACAAAGTATTATGAGTTGTTTAATAGCAATTTTGATGCTTTGCAAGTAGCTATTGGGGATGACATGGGATTTTTGTTGCCTAAATGGAGGGAAGTTCCACGTACTAACGAAAGCTATATCTATGCAGTTGATTTGGGTACATCGAATACCTTTATTTCTAGAACGCAAGGGGATGACGATAATGCCCCAGAAATGTTCTCAATGAGAGAACCGATGGTTTCATATCTGCATGAAATAAATGGTAGTTCTCAATTCTCCTTGGTCGCCAATATCGAAGATTCTATGGCTGCTGAGAACTGTAAGGCGATGAAAACGGAATTTGTGCCACCATTCATTGATGGTGAAGACTATAAGTTCCCGATCCGAACTGTGCTTTGCAAGGCCAAGAACATTGCGGGAAAGCCTGTCTTGTTTGATAATCACAACATCGCTTTCTTCTACGAGAAGATGATGGAAAATGATTTCCAAGAATGCTTGACTGATATAAAGTGGGAGGATGACGAAGATGTTATTCAAATCTTTATCAGAGAGCTGCTGCTTATGATAAAGTGCGATGTATTGCAGCGTGGAGGTGCTCTGAACCAAACTAGTTTGGTGTGGTTTAGACCATTGAGCTTTTCTGGTAAGATCAGACGCATCTATGAAAGAAGCTGGAAAGAAATGGCTAGTGAGATTCTGTTTACAAACAATGTGGTTTGCTATACGGAGTCTGAGGCTCCATATTATTACTTCAACAAGAAAGGTATTGTAAAGAATACGGATGCGGTAACAGTGATAGATATTGGTGGAGGTTCTACTGATTACGTTTATTTCAATGCTAACAAGCCTGTTTCTGCTTCATCAGTCCATTTTGGATGTGATGTATTGTGGCGTAATGGCCATAGTGGTTTTAGTAATGCACGTGAAAATGGCATATATAAGAAGTATATGGGTAATTTGGTTTGGGAAGACAAAGACTTGAGTAAATTGGAGTCGGAGATGGAAACAAACAAAGGCTGTAGTACATCTGACATTATCAATTTCTGGTTAAGCAATAGCAAGGACAATGGTATCATCGACAAGTTGCATGACGACTATCTGCCTCTTTTTGCTTATCACTTTACTGCCATCATCTACTTCATAGCCAAACTGTATCAATATAAAGAGTATGCTGCACCACGTACCATTGTGTTTAGTGGTAATGGTAGCCGATATATAGACGATTTTGTTACTGATGACATCGCTTTGTTGGAGAAAGTCGTTACCGAAATATTCAAGTTTGTCTATGGAGAGATTGCTCCAATACATGTAGTGTTGCCAGATACTCGTAAAGAAAGTACATGTTATGGTGGATTGTATCGTCCTTCTTCTGATGAAGAGGCTCCGGAGATAGTTTATCATGGTGTTAGCAAGGAGTATGAAAATGTGGCGCAGATGAATCAGGATGCGAATTTGCAGCCATGTTTGCTGAAGGATTATGCCGAGATGAATCAACTTTATAGTTCCGTCCTTGATATGCTCAAGCAAGGTGGAGCAATAGACAAATCTTTGGATGTAAGACCATTTAAGGCAGAGGTGAAGAATGACTATGAGGAGAACTTGAAAACCCATTATCGTTCGGATGTAGAACAAAGCTATGGTCCAGAGGATTTGTGCAACGACTCTGTCTTCTTCATTCCTGTGATTGATAAGATTTTTGAACTAACAAGGGTTTATGAAAATGCTAAATAAAATAACATGGATGTAATAAATACAATGTCAGCACAGTTTATTGGTTCGCTGTTAATTTCGGTAATAATGGCATTTGCTTTTATGTATTGGCAATGGCAAGAGTTCCAAACTAACATCAGTGCTTTGAAAAAACTTGGTAGTTTCTTCTCGAAGAATGATGAATATGCAACTTCTGAGGTTCAGATATATAATGGTTATAAAATGACAACAAACATCTTGATAAAAGATGTTGCAGGAGAAGACTCGGAATTGAAAAACTTGATAGGTGACATTAATGCCTATATAGGTAAAAGTAAAGGAACAGTTGCGTTTTCTATCATTCAAAATAAGACAGAACGTAGAATATCTATGTTATATGAAATGGCAACTTCCAAGTTGTCTTTTCCTACTCATATTGGTTTGATGGGTACTTTTGCGGGAGTATTCTTGGGATTGGTTATGTTTCTCGTAGGTACTCTATTTAGTGGAGAAATTACAGATTCTACCATTCAGAGCCTTATTACAGGTATTCTGGTGTCAATGGTAACGAGCTTCTTTGGCATTCTTTTGTTGATATTGAGTCATAAAAAAGCGAGTGCTGTATCTAATCAAGTTGATGTAGATAAAAATGAATTCTACGAGTGGATTCAAAATGAACTAATGCCTTCTGTGGATGTCACTATGGTTGAGGCTATAGGTAAGTTGCATGAAACTATCGATAAGCTTGAACCAAGTTTTTCTGGTGTCATTACAGAATTTAAAGATGCCTTTAAGGATGTAACTGGAGCTTTTGGTACGGATTTCCGCGAGAGTGTTAAGGTCGTTTCTTCCGCCGTGAAGAGAATGGGAGAGAATATGGATAAAGTGAATCGGAATATCAAACTTCAAGATGATTTGCTGGATACAATTCGTAGCCGTGAATTAATCAAGGGCATGGATGCTTTTGTTGAGGCTTCTCATAAATTCTCAGAGATTACAGGTTCGCTTGATCAGTTTGAGCGAGCTAGAAGATTGATGCTGATTGCTGCCCAGGAAACTATCAATATTCAGAAGAGCTTTAATGAGTCTTTAGATGTTCCTAAGAAAGTTGCTGCAGAGATTAATATGATATTGAATCGTATTACAACATTTGAGGAAAATATCAATAAGTTGGGAACGGAACTTTCAGGTATGCAGACTTTTGCAGATTCTGTTGTCAAGCAGATACAAGGAAATATCAATGCAATAAATGCAAAGCATGGTATAGCAAAGGATTTTATTGCTGTAGCAGATGAGGATTTGGAGAAGTATTTTGACGAGCATAAGCAAAAGTTAGGCTTAATCGCAAAGCACTATAACGAGGCTTTGGAATCTTATCTTGCTGATTATGAAGCTATGCTTGTTGAACGCAAGGAAGAATTGGAACAGCGTAAACGAGAATTTACGGACGCTATAGATCAAAAGCTATCTATTGAAGATATTCGCTCTGAGTTTACTGCATTAAAAAAACTCAACACGATTGCAGAGAAGGTTGACCAATTGGCTCATAACTCTGTAACTGGTGATAATTTGAATAAAGCATTGGAGGGAATTCGTCTTGAGTTGGATGCAATGATAGTTGCGCAAGAAAAGCAGAGCAAAGGCTTTATTAGTAGCTTTGGTGGTTCTAGTGCTGCAACAGAACGAATGATTCAAGCTAGAGATAAAGCAGTTCAAGAAGCAGAGATAGCTAAGCAAAATGAGGTTGCAGCAAAACAGCAGGTGGAGCTGCTCAAACAAGAACTCGGTGACCTCAATCGGAAATTTAATCACCTTAATGGATATGTGGAAAGTTTGACGAGAAATAGTATTACTCAACAAACATACGTAGCTCAGAATCCAGTTGTTGCTCCGCAAGTCTCAACGAATCCAGCGGCTACTGATTCTTCTATGCAAACGACAGTGACAAAATCTCCTGAAAGCACAAAGCCGATAGAGATAAATGAGCAGCAGATAGGTTATTCAGGTGATGACTCCTCTATCAATCCTGACACTACGGAAGTAGAAGTACCTAAGAAGAAAAGAAGTCTTTGGAGTAAGTTGTTTCACAAGAAATAATTGAAATGGAATTCGGAAGAAAAAATAGAGAATCGTTTTGGCCAAGTTATGTGGACATCATGACAACTTTGTTTGCCGTGATGCTCATCTTGTTTGCTGTCTCTTATGCTCGTTTCAAATTGAAGGAAGGACAGTTGGAGATGCTTGTGAATGAATATAAGGACATCATTGATGTTTACTCTACTGTTGATGCCATTGATAAAACAGGCTACTATGCATACGACAAGCAATATCTTAAGCATACATTAACTGTAAGTATAGCTTATCAAGATAAGGAGTATGACATTAGCAACAAGCTTCAGTATGATTTGACTAATAAAACAAAAGCTGACCAGGTTCGAGAAAAAATCCGTAGAGCAGGTAGAGAGGTGCAGAATATCATCTCGAATTTGGAAGAGAATAGTGAGAACAGCAAGAATATCAAATTCTTGATAGTCATCGAAGGGCAATCCTCAAAGATTCCTTTCAATGATAATGATTGGCAGAACAATGAAACCTTGTCTTATCTCCGTGCCAAGTTTTTGAAGAAATTTTGGACTGATCCTGTGTCTGAGGGTGGATGTGGATTATTCCAACGCACTAGCGAAAATGATGTAAACAGCAAATGTGAAATCATCGTAGCAGGTAGTGGTGAAGGGGGAGTGCCACGCTATTATTATAAAGGTGGTATAAATCCTATGTCTCAGAATCCAGCAGAAGAAAAATACAGTTCCATAAAGAATGTCTCTCCCGAAGATTTTGCGGCATGGCGTAATGTGGAGCAACGTAACCAGCGTTTCCTCATCAACATTATTCCTATCATTGGTAATATTGATGTGACAAAAGCTAAGTTTGAGAATATAAAGAAATGATGCTTATGGAAGAGTACAAAATATCAGAAGCGATATATGCCGAGTCTCTTATAAGTCAAAATTATCGAATCTCAGATAATATTTATGAGGAGACGGTCAACTTGTCTGAGGAAAGTCTCAGACAAGAACTTTCTTCGTCCTTTAAGCTATCTGGTAAATATTGGGTGTGGAAATTAGCTTCTGCTATCTACGAATACAGATGGAAGAGAATGCTTGCTGCTAATGAAATGCAAATGCCAGCGAAAGGGTTCAAGTATTTTCTCTCTTATCCAGATGTAGCATCTTTGCAGATGGCGTATTTTGAAAAGAATGGTAGCCGGGGGCTGGATGGAATTCACAAGGTAGGAAAAGGCCTTGATCTGACGAAACCTGCTGCATATTATGCATTCTCTCGCCAAATTAGGAAGGGGGATGTAATCTTGGTTGTTGGACCTAAGGCTCGGTTAGTGACTTGGGGACAGGTGAATAGTGACTATATGTATCGACCAACACGTGCTTATGGTAGACATTATCGGATGGTTTCTTGGAACCAGATTGATATGCCATTTGTGTTGACGAATAAGGCTGAATACCTTTACGAATTACCGAATGAAGATGTTGGAAATTTGAAAGAGATGCTTGTTGGTCAGTTGTATCATATGAAAAATAGCTTGCCATTTGGATTTGTGGGCGATGCTGTGGAATTGTCTATACCTTTCGATGTGGAGCTTCCTTCACCAACTTTACAGGCTAAGCATTCTGTTCCTACAGAGCAAGATCTTGTTTTGGGACAGATTATAGGGGCGTTGTTGAGAGCGGTACGATAGATTAAAGAAAAGAAAGGAGTATGAGTTGGGGGTATGAAGGAGGGTATGATGCCGGTTTCGATGATGGCTTCGCTGATAGTGGCTGTGACTCTGAGGAGGAGGAATTGGGGTTTTGCATGATTCCTCTCTATGCTTAAGAAAATAATATCATAAAAATAACTGATGGATAGAGATGGATTTTAGTCGAAGTTTAGTCGGACTTTGTTGACTTTGGCTGAGTTCTTTAGTTTATTTTTTATAGTAATATTCTGAAAGCTAGCTGCTTACGATGTACTAGAGCTTAGCCGAACTTTTAAACGTTTAGTCGAACTCAAAATATAGAATATAATATTGGGTCACTTGGAAAGGAGTCCTCGTTAAACGTTTAACATACATTCGTTCTTTGATATTTTGTAGTAACTACTAGGGCTTTGTTAGGAAACTACAGTTTTAAAATGAATATTTTTATGACTTCTGATGCCATTTTTTACAAATTAAGTAGGTTATTTGAAAAAAAAGTAGTAAGTTTGCAGGCAAAATAGTGTTTAGGTATTTTCATGGTAATAATAAATTGTCTGTGATATGTGTAACAACAGAATCTTAATTAAAAATTAAAATAATGAAACAGCTAAAAATTTTCTTTTTGTCGCTATTTGCTATAGTTAGCTTGGTGGCATGTGACAGTCCTAAGACTTCAGATGAGATTCTTACAGAATGTGGTTCTGGTGTAGTGATGGTTGCCAACCAGTTTTATTACAAAGTGACTTTGCCAACTGGGAAAGTCTGGTATTTTACGGGCTTTGACAAAGATGGTGACTTTGAAAATTGGACAATGGACTTAGAGGAAATCCAGAAGAACAAGAAGATGCTTACGGGTACGGGCTTCTTGGTTTCCAAGGACGGTAAGATTTTGACAAATCGACATGTGGCTGCTCCTACAATAGCCTTATCTGATACCAAGAAGTCAGTTAGAGCTTTATTGGATGGTATGGCAGAGATGGTAAGATTGGAAATGCAATCAATGTCGGAGAAATATGATGAGTTGGAAAATGCAAAAAGTTCCTGTTATTCATATAATGAGTATGATGGCAATATTTATGTGGACAATGAAAAACTGCAGCAAATTGAACAGGAACAAGCAGAGTTGAAGGAAGCGTATGATGGAGATACGGAAATAAAAAATAGTCTTAAAAATCTGGACCTGAGTGAATTGAAAGTGGAACCTGTTTGCGAATTGGGTATTGCCTATAATAATACTTTTGTTACTAAAATGTCAGATTTCATTCCTTGTGTTATGACTTCAGTTTCTGATAAAGAAAATGTGGATTTGGCAATGTTGCAATTGAAGAGTAAGCAAACGCCAGATGGCAAATATGTATTTGCGGTTTCTGATAAAGATGAAGAGCAAGGCTTTTTAGACAAGGTTAAGAATTTGTTTGCTTCTACTGATAAGGATGAATTGCAAACTGAACAGAAGCTTTATATGATTGGTTTTAATGCAGGATTTACACTGTCTAATACATCGCAAGGAATCAAGGCTCAGATTACAAGTGGTACCATCTCGCAAAAACCTGATAATGATAAGATTATGTACACGATTCCTAGCTTGCCTGGTTCCAGTGGTAGTCCTGTGGTGAACGAATATGGAAAGTTAGTAGCTGTGAATTTTGCAGGCATGACAGGTACGCAGAGTTTTAACTATGGTATTCAAAGAAAGAGAGTTCTACAGTTTGTTAATAATGATTGAGTAGAGTAAGTTTCTAAACTATTATTACTCAAAAAGCGCAGAATCCTGCTGGCATCACTGCCAGCAGGATTCGCGCTTTTCTTATTATTCTAATATGTCGTCTGCAAAATGAACTCAATTGAACTCTACAGAACTCTCTTGTGATTTCTTATTCAGCATTTGCCTGCTGCTCTGTCTCAGTAGCCTCCTGCTGCTGAGTTGTCTCCTCCTGAGTATTCTCCTGCTGGATAGAATCCTCAGTGGTAGCCTGTGGCTGGATAGGAGTGCCAACTTCTGTTGTATCTGAAGGAGCATCTGGAGCTACGGTATCAACTGGTGCTACCTCTGCGTTACTTACCATTCTGCTTGATGCAAAAACGTTGCTTACTGAAACCATTACCATAGCTGCGATAGCTGCAAACATAAACTTCTTCATAATCGTATATTTTTTAAATTATTACTATTTAATGTTACTTACTTTCTTTCTTTGTGGATTCGTTGTCGAACCCACTAATCATAGTCGCAATCTGTGTGCCAAAAAGAAGCGAGAAAATAATATGCGTTGATTATCAGATGTTTATGTTTTTTGTACCAAAAGTAGATGGTGTGGAAAATGAGGAAAGTATGTGGAAACATTCCACAAAAAGTTGGGGAATGTAAGGTACCCAACCATATAATAATGGGTAAGCTATGATTATCAAAAGAAAGAGTCCACTCATGACGAATGGATTCTTTCTCCGATTTCTATAATTGTTCCATCAAATCTGGCTTTAGCAAGAAATCCATTAACCCGACAATATAAAAGCCATTGTTGTCATGATATGGTTTTATGTCATCGCGCATTATGATTATCTTCTTAAAGGAATCGTCGATTCTTTTTAATGAAGCGCATTCTTGCTCTCTTTTTGCATCATCAGGCATTGCAAATGCTGATTGGATATAATATCTACGGTCTGCCATATTTGCAACGAAATCCACTTCCAGTTGTTTGCGTTCTTTTGCAGTCCTTGCCTCTACCATACCCACATCAACGCAAAAGCCTCGTAAACGAAGCTCATTGTATATGACGTTTTCCATGATATGATTCTCTTCCACTTGTCTAAAATTCAGTAAGGCATTGCGTAATCCGATGTCTTGAAAATAGTATTTCGAAAGTGTACCTATATATTTTCTGCCCTTTATGTCATATCGCATTGACTTCTCTATAAGAAAAGCATCTTCCATGTAGGAAAGATATTTGGATATGGTTTTTCTGTCAAGGGTTTCATTCTTTACACTTTTGAATGTATTTTCCAACTTACTAGGATTGCACGGAGAACCTATACCTGAAGCCATCACACGCATCAACTCCATGAATTCTTCGCTGTTTTTCAAGTTGTTCCTCTCTATTATATCTTTGAGATACACTGTTTCGTGTAAAGATCGGAGGTATGCAGCTTTCTTCTTATCACTATCTAATTCCAGTTACAATCTTTATGAGATTGTTAGACTTGCTCGATATGAGTTGCTGTAAATAATAATCTCTTTTTATAATCATAGTCGTTCCCGAAAAGTGTCATTAATGACAAAAAACGGGAATGAAAACGGCTCCTTTGTGGGCTTTTGCATTCAAAATCTCGTAACGTAAGCCCCAGAAAGTAAGATGTCAATGGCTTTTCGTGTGTTCATTCCCGAAAAATGACACAAATGTCAAAAACTGGGAATGTTTAATAAAATTACCTTTAGAAACTAAATCCTATTAATATGAATAACGCTGCAAAATGAACTTCTTCATAATCTTATCTTTTTAAAATTGTTACTATATTAATGTTACTTACTTTCTTTGTGGATTCATTGTTGATGAATTGACAAAATAGGTGCAACTCAGAGATTCCGGAGTTCTTACAGAATATGAATTCCAAGCTCAGAAAGCAAAAATATTGCAATCACTGCTGTCCCGTTTAGAAATCGTCGGGGCTGAAAAGGCTAGGATATAGCCAATCTTCCGTCTCTTCTGTTGGAACAGCTTTGTTAAACAAATCATTTAAAGGAGTCTTGTCCGTAAGGAATAGACCCACGTTCTTTGAAATAGTGTGTAGCGATTGATCTATGTGCATCACTTTCTTTGCATAAGCTAAAAGCAAGTATGTGCATATGGCAATCCAGATTTGCAGATATATGGCATTCTCGGAAGTTCCGTAAAAAGATTTAATGTGAAGGTGTTGCTTAATCCATTTAAAGTAAAGTTCCACGTTCCATCTTTCCCTATATAATTCAGATATGGTAAGCGCTTCATATTCCATGTTGTTTGTGAGAAACCTATACACCTTATTACTAAGAATTGGTCTTTACAAGAGAAGTTTCTTGCTCTGTAGTTTCCCTTATAACGGTCTACACAAGTTTTGAAATCACGTTCTGTATAAGTGACATAATCTGAGAGAATATAGTTTTGCCTTTGTTCATCGCACACGTATTTTAAATATGCGTGCAAAGATACAAAATCAAATACACTATAAAAAGTCCGTAAACTTTTGAGTATTAATAACTTATTTGATAATCGTCGGTCTCGTTTTAACGGGATACTAGTGTTATTATTTATTAAAATCGTAATTTTTCACTGCTAATTGTTCTGTTTCTTCAGGATTTGAAGTAACTTTGCATCGTTCAAATATATCAAGTAACAATGAAGAAGTTTTTCGTAGCATCGCTGGCCTTGGTACTTTGTGTATGTGCCCAGGCAGCGAAGAAGCCTACACCAAAGTTGGTGTTTGATGCTTCGAAAGGCGTGGCGGGGTCTGTTACCCTTCCTAATGGGAAGAAGGTCAACTATACTGCTTACACAAATTTGTATTATGTTACTCATGTAGAGGATTCTACGTATCAGTACATGAATGTGTTTGTTCCTGAGGGTGCAACGCAATCCACTCCTATCTTTATGCCCAATTATGTGGGTGGCTATATGGCAGCTGCTCCAAGGATGATAGATGAGGGTGATGCATCAGGTAGAGCTTTGGCAGAAGGCTATGTTGTAGCTATACCTGGTGCAAGAGGTAGAAACTCTATGATTCTACAGAAGGGGAAGACAGTTTATACGGGTCGTGCTCCTAAGGGACTGCTTGATTTGAAAGCGGCAGTTCGCTATCTGCGTTTCTTTGACAGGGATATGCTGGGTGATGCCGAGCATATTATTACCGATGGAACAAGTGCAGGTGGAGCTATGTCGTCTTTATTGGGTTCCACCGGCAATAATCCTTCTTATGAGCCTATGCTCAAAGCCATGGGAGCAGCTGATACAAGAGACGATGTTTTTGCGGCAGTTTGTTTTTGCCCTATCATCGATCTTGACCATGCGGATATGGCGTATGAGTGGTTGTATGGAGGTGTGGATGAAAAGATTCGACCTGTAACGAGCGAGCAAGTTGCTGTTTCTAAGGAGTTGGCTGCACAATTTCCTGCTTACATCAATAGTTTGGGACTAAAGAAAAAGGATGGAAGTGATTTGAACGCAGACAACTATCGTGATTATATCAAGCAGCTTTTGATGACAAGTGCTCAGGATGCAAAGGATTATGGTGCTGATATACCAGATAGTATTGGATTTTCATTCTCTTCAGGCATGAAGTTCATTGCTCCTATGAATGGTGGCAAGAAGCAGGGAGAAATGAAGTTTCCAATGGATGTGCCAAAAGATGGTCCTAAGATGATGCCAATGAGAAATAAGTCAAAGGGAGAATACATCACTGGTCTTGACTTGGATAAGTATCTTTCTTATGTGGCAAGTAAGACAGCCCTAAAAGGTGTGCCGGCTTTCGATAGTAAAGGAGTAGCAGGAAGTAAGGCCAGTGGAGAAAATGAGGAGTTTGGCAATAGCAAGGGTAGTTCTGTTAACTTTACCACCTATTCGTTGGTAAAAGCCACAGGAAATTCCAAAGCTGTTCTTGGCAAGGAAATAGAAGAGAATGTAAGGTTGCTCAATCCGATGTGCATGATGGATGAAGAAGGTTCTTGCATTGCACCTCATTGGTACATCCGTCATGGAGCCATAGACAGAGACACGGCGTTCCCTATTCCTATCAACTTGGCTACCAAGCTTGAAAACAAGGGTAAGGATGTTAACTTCAAGCTGCCTTGGAATCGTCCTCACTCAGGTGATTACGCCTTGAACGAACTTTTTGGATGGATTCGCTCGATTTGCGGTAAATAGAGAAATATTTGGGATGAAACTCTTTCTCCTCTCTTGTGTCTTTGCAAGAGAGGAGATTTTGTTTTATTCTGATTTTACTGCTCTTTGAGGACGTTTATCGTTTCTTCTATCATACATGCTCTTGTCTTTGAAGACAGGATATTGGATTATGAAGATGTGATTGGCATTGCCAAACAATATGATGAACGAATCGTTTTAATTATTAAACTTTTGAGTTTTTTCTTTAGCTTACTTTTTTGAAATCTATGTATATGCTGCTGCATCCAAAAAACGCAGAATCCTGCTGGCATCACTGCCAGCAGGATTCACTTTCAAAAACCGAACCTAAAAGTCTACCTTGTAATTTCTATCTATGCAATATCTATTATTATCGAACCCGATATTCATAGTCACAATCTGCGTGCCAAAAAGATGGGGAATGTAATCCTTTATGTAACAATCACAATTTAATAATTCATTCCGAATGTCCAGAGAGGAATGATATTGCCGAAACCGGTTTCAATATCATCTTTTACGATATATCCCTCTTCTGCCTCGGTTATCTGCTTCTGACCTTTCTTCTTGCCACCTATCTCAAAGGTCTTGCCGTCTATCAGAAAATCAGAGATGGGAGAATTGTAAACGGTATGGTTCACTCTCATCTGATTAAAGAAAAAGGTCTCACGTTGATTTCCTATATCGGGAGTTTCAGATGTGAGGGCGAAAGAGAGGTTTGTATTGTCGAGATATACTTTTTCAACCTTTCCCAGACCTCTTACTCCCTTTGTTGAATCGTGGAGTTGGGCGATGAGACCTGCCTTTTCCATAAGTTCAAAGTAGTCGGGAAGCAAGCCGCGGTCTGCCTTGATGATTGTTGCGATGGTGCTCATATTAGGCTTGAATGGCACACTGTCTGCTATCACCTGCATCAGTTCCTTCAATTTCCTCGATATGGTTACTGTGTAGTTGGCATATTGGGGAATGTCGGTTTCCAACGTCATGCTTACTACCTGGTTTAAGCGCATCTTATAGCCCTCGTCTTCATAAAAAGGATAGTACCCCTGGCGCAGATATTCGTTGAAGAGGGATAGGGGATGGTCTATCTCTATCGGCAACTCTACCTCATGATTAACGATTTGCTCCAATGGGTAGGCTGGTAGGTCGATTCCTAGTTTCATGCCAATATATTCTCTAAACGACAGACCTTGCATTTTATAGACGAGGACACGACGGCTTAAGTCGGCGGTTCCCTGATAGATGTCAAGCACTGATGATCCTGTAAACACTACTTGCAGGTCGGGCAGATTATCGTATATCATCTTCAGCTCCGTTGCCCATCCTTTATATTTATGTATTTCGTCGATAAAGAAATGCTTGCCGCCAAGTTGATTGAATTTCATGGCAGTTTCAAAGAGTGTATGATTGGCGAAATAGATGGATTCGGCACTCACATATAGGGTGTCCTTCAACTTGAGATTCTGCTTGATGTACTGCAAGAGGAGTGTGGTCTTACCCACGCCACGAGGTCCCACAAGGGCTGTCATCCGATTCTTCCATGGAATCTGATGATACATATATCTTACGTATCGGGTGTCTGTACGTTTGATGAGATTGTCGGATAATTGCTTCAATAATTCCATATTTCTTCTGTTATTAATTCATTTATTTGAATGCTTTTTAGCATTTTTGGTGCAAATATACGAAATTTGTGGTAAATTCCCTACAAAAATACGATAAATTTGTGGTAAAAACACCACAAATTTATCTATTTGGCTTATAGCAGCTCTCTTGCTATCCAGGCACAGGCTTCGGCATCTGCCAAGGCATTGTGGTGCTGGGTGAGGTCGTAACCGCAATAGGCGGCTACGGTCTGGAGCTGATGGTTGGGGAGGAGAGTGCCCAGCTTTCTTCGGGAGGCACGGCAGGTGCAGTGGAATTCGTAGCCGGGATATTCCATCTGATACGTCTGGAATACTGCCTTCAGGCAGCCTTCGTCGAAGGGGGCATTGTGGGCAACCAGGGGCAGACCTTCTATCTTGGGCGCTATTTCTGCCCAGACTTTCGGGAAGACATCGGCATTCATCGTGTCTTCCAGGGTCAGACCGTGAACCCGGGTGTTCCAATAAGAGTAATACTCCGGCTCGGGCTTGATGAGGCTGTAGTAACTGTCTGCAATCTCACCATCCCTCACTATCACAATGCCCACCGAGCAGACGCTTGTACGCTGCTGGTTGGCCGTTTCGAAATCTATCGCAGCAAAATCTTTCATTCCCTTATCCTCTTTTCCAATACCTTTTGCAGATTATCAGAAGGATTCATCCCCAGCTTCTTTCGGATATTGCCACGCTGGGTGGTGATATTGGATTCTTTCTTATTGAGCAGGATACCGATTTCACTCAACTTCTTATTCTGCAGGATGAGATAACAGATTTCCCTCTCAGATGAACTCAATTCCGGAAAAACACGCTCCAGATTCTGCTTGCTCAATTCCCGGGTCTGAATATACTGCAATACATTATCTATCACATTCTTCTGCGATGCCTCACCCAGCAAATCCAGTAAATGCTCGGTCTGCTTCACATCATGCCGCTCCTTGGCCAATGCCACGTATGCCTTAATCTGCTTCTTGTTGATTCTCAACACCTGGAGCAGTTCCTCCTCTTCTCGCTGCAATATTTTATTGGCATTTACCAGATACTCGCCATTTCGGGCAATGCCCAGACTCAGCACACTGATAAACAGCAGTATCAACAGCATCATAAAGAAATAATTACGCAGCGATTCATTGCCCGTAACTATCACACAGACTAGATAAACTCCCAAGGCTATGCCTACCAGCCAGCGGGTAAGACGAGCCTGATAAGCTGCCAGCGAGAAAAACATGTTGCCGGCAAGAATGAGCATGTTGATGAGAATTACCATCGTATTATCTTTCAATGTAGGCACGAAGGCACTATACAGAATATCCATGCCTATGAAAACCTGGGTTGCTACTGCAAGGAAGGTTATCCCTTTCACCACCCCTATCTTACCCAAGAGATAGGCAGCGAACGAGGACACCACAACTACCAGAAAGACGATGTTAGATGCTGTAAAAAAAGGATCGAAGGCTCCCGACAACCCCAGGATATTAGACAGGATGCCTAGATAAAGCATCACGGCAAAACATACCAGAAGCCACTGGCGCTGGCGATCGAGGTAATTGGATTCCCTCTTCAGCAAGGAGAATTCCAACCTGCGTAACTTGGTTCTTATTGAGTTTTTTGCTTTCATACTCCGTAGGGATATATTCATTATTGATAGATGAATTGCTTAGCATAACCTTGCATTGCTTAGCTTTGCTTGGCATTGCTTTATTATTGTGCAAAGATAATAAAAATCTGTGATTTTGACGGTTTTTGAGGTTATTTTTTCCCGTTTTCCTAAAAAATCAGTATTTTTCAGGTTATTTTTTTCCATATCGAACCTTATTTTCCATTACTTTTGCATCGAAAAATAAAATGAATCATTCATCTTTTAAATATCACTAATTATGAAAAGAAACAATACTTTCAACAGCAAGCGCATTCAGTGGCTAATGTTTGCATGCTTAACTTTCTGCTTTACCTTCTTCATGGTTATGGTGTCTTCGTGCAGCGATGATGACCCTGAAGAAGTATACAACCAGGCTCACTATCAGGACGTACCGGCCAGTCTGCTGACCGATGCCAAGAAACTGGAGATGGTAAGGTCTATCCAGGACTTGAAAGACGGAAGATTCTTCTATCTTGACTATACGGAGGATTATAAACTCCCTACCATATCAGGATTCAATCTCACCGACAACACCCATCTGATTGGTGCCGTATTGAAAACCCTCTGCGACAAGACGCCATCCTGGCTCAAGGCAAGGGTTAAGCTGGATGCAGGCTGCAGTGCCTTTGCCGTGACGACACCCGATACGGGCGATTATCTGATGGGGCGCAACTTTGATTACTCCCATGATAACGAACCGATAGCAGCTGCCCTGGTTCGCACGGCACCCGAAGGCGGACTGAAATCCATCAGTATGGTGGATGCCTACTGGATAGGTTACCGACAGGATCTCTGGCATTACATCCTATATAACAAGGCTGAGTTTGAGAAGAATAAGACGCAAGACCTATCCTATATCATGGCATTCCCATATCTCCTGATGGACGGTATGAACGAGGCTGGCTTTGCCGTTTCCGTGCTCCATCTCGACGGCAAACCGACCCAGCAGGCTAGTACGGGAAAGAAATTGACTACAACCGTTGCCTTGCGCATGATGTTGGATCATGCCAGAACTGTGGATGAAGCTCTCAAGATTCTGGACGGATATGACCTCTGGATACCGGATAACGACGGCAACTATCATTTCTACATGGCAGATGCCACGGGCCGTTATGCCATCGTAGAATTCGTGTATGACAAGGAGCATCAGAGCAAGATTTACATAGACGATGAATATACGGGTGAGGATGGCAAGACTTATTTTAAATATCCTGACATTTTACCAAACACCCGCGAGGTGATAGAAAAGCGCTATGCCAGCAACTTCTATGTATCTGAAACCATGGCATGTTCTGATAAAGGTCCGAAGCTCTCGAACCACGGCAAGACCCGCTATGACATGATGGAATTCGTCATCAAGCAGAACAACAATCAGTTGTCTGAGGAAGGAGCCATGAATCTGCTCAATGGCGTGAGTCAGGCAGAAACTCCGGGCAATCCTACGAGCCATACCCAGTGGTCGGTGGTGTATAATCTTTCTCAGCGCAAGGCTACGGTCTGTGTGAATCGAGACTATAAGAATAAATTTACGTTCAACTTAAAATAGGCAGAAAATCTTGATAAGGCTGCCAGTGAATTCTTTAACCATTTAATTCTTTAAAATATGAACTGGGAGATGCGCTTATGCACGACTATGACGACGATGATGGCAATGGGCACTTCAATGATATTTATGCTTTCAATAAGAAGGGAGGAGAAATGCATCTCGAAGATCTGAACGACTCAGATGAGGCTCAAATATCGTCAGTGGTAATCACAGAGGACGGTGATACCACAAGGACAGAGCTTGCAGAAGCCAATCTTTCCCAAGAGCACACGCCTTACACATATGGTTTATTTGCAGATGCCGTAGCCACATGGATAGAAAAACAAGCTGTTGTAAGCGAGCCCAATATCAACGGTGGCTCAAACGATATTCATTCCATGACAAAGGCGCAGACAATTACGTACATATATTACCCGACGTATCCAGGGCATGACAAGGCTAAAGGTCGCTCCGCATTGTACCAAGTGCTGGATTTAGTGCAGGAGGCTCAATATCCGAAAGCTATACAATGAATGTTTCTGATGTGACTATAACAAACAAATCCTTGGATGGTGGAAGTGGAAGAGCACGGTGGAATTATGATGTGGCGGATGCTCCGGTGACATCAAACGGGTTCAAGGCTAAGATGCATGAGGCTCCATTGGTGTCTCGTAACACAATCAACCTACACAACTGTTGGTATTGGACAGTGAAGAATCCTGCTGCATATTCTGGACAATTCAAGGTTAAAGCAGTCAACAGGGTATTTTTCGAATATTCTTGGTTGCGAAATAAGGTTTTCAGTTATTCTTGGTGTCACTATCTGAGAGGTATGCGATATACTCAGAATATCTGGCTGAAAGCACCCAACAGAACGAAGAAGTGACCTCATAGAGGTCACTTCCAAACTTTCTTTTGGTTCAACTCTGTTTCTCCCATCAGCCTCTTATGGCATTGATTCTCTTGATACCGTTGTAATCGGCAGTAGGGTCTTCATCAAGTGTAAGATCGTTCCACGGTTTTCTGGTCTATTTTTCTTCCGTCGGCAGTCATGATGTTGGCTATGCGCTTGGTGGATAGGATGTTGCCGATATTGTCTGCTCACTTTGATAAGAGACTTGTCTTTGAAAGCAATCAGCTTATTGAGATATTCCGTTCTTTCTATTCGTTTCATATCATTTCATTGTTCTTTGATTATATATTTGCTGCGAAGATACTATTTTTTAGGATAAACCATCCTAAACCTTTTCTCCTATCCCCATATCTAGGTATTTTCCCGAAACCATCATTTTTAGGTATTGCAGATAAAGGGAAAAGGCAGTATCTTTGCACCCGAAAATAAATGTAACTAAAAGAGATTAAGGACAAATGAAAACAACTATCGTAATTTATGGCTCTTCCACTGGCTCATGTCAGTCGATTGCCGAAACCATCGCTTCTAAGTTGGGCGTGGAAGCTGTAGATGTAGCTAACATCGATGATGCTACTATCGCAAGTCATGAGAATCTCATTCTCGGTACTTCTACCTGGGGTGCCGGCGAGATGCAGGATGACTGGTATGACGGCGTGAAGACGCTGAAGGGTGCCGGCTTGGCTGGCAAGACTGTTGCCCTGTTTGGTTGTGGCGACAGCGAGTCTTACCCTGATACATTCTGCGGCGGCATGAAGGAACTCTATGATGCCGCTGTTGAGGCTGGTGCTACCGTATTGCCTGGTGTTTCTACAGATGGTTACACCTATGATGACAGTGAGGCTGTTGAGGACGACAAGTTCCTGGGACTCGCACTCGATGAGGTGAACGAGGACGACAAGACTGAGGAGCGTATCGATGCCTGGATTGAGGCCATCAAACCAGCGCTTTAGTATTAAAAAATAATTTTTCAGGAGTCATAGAAATCTCTGACGATAGAATCTTGAGTCATTTTGGGTTCATAGATTTTTAAATCATAGAATTCTCTGATTCCTGATAAGAAACTAGATTAATTCGGATAGTATGCAGCAGGAAATCGCAACACCAGTAGATTTGAAGGTTCTGATGAATCATATATATGAATATAAGAAGGGCGTGCGCCGTCTGGTGCTCTACACTTTCAACAAGAAATATGAGTCTTTTGCCATAACAAGATTAGAGCGTCAGAACATTGATTACATCATCCAGCCGGTTGGCAACGACCGTCTGAATCTCTTCTTTGGTAAGAAGGAATGCCTGGATGCTATCCGCATGATAGTCACCAAACCCTTATGCCAGCTTACGCCGGAAGAGGATTTCATTCTGGGTGCCATGCTGGGATATGACATCTGTGCCCAATGTGAACGCTATTGTGAGCGAAAGAAGAAAGTTTGCTAGATTTCTTTCATCTTCGAATATTTTAATGTTAACAAAGAAAGAGCGTGATTGCCTCATTTGGCGATCACGCTCTTTTGATGTATAAGATGATTTTTCGGAATAATTCCTTTCCTTACTTCTTCATCATTTCCTCTACGGCTCTGATGAGCTGGGTATCATGACCATTGATGTAATCCTCTGGAGAATTATATACCTCGACGTCTGGATAGAGGGTGGTGTTCTCGCCGAAGGTGCCACGCATGTCGCGGCAACCTACCTGTGGAATACCGAATACCAGGCTGCGGTCCATCAAGGTCTCCCACCATACGGCAGTCATTGTTCCAGCCACCGGTGCACCAATCAGCTTACCGATGCCCAACTCCTTATATACCCATGGGAAACCATGACCATTGCTGTAGTCGTCCTCGCAGATCAGAACGCAGGATGGCTTGGTCCACTTGTTGAATGGATCCTTGCCCACAACCTTTCCATGAGGCACAAACTCCTGATACTGCTTGCCGCTGAGCAGGGTGCAGAGGTCATCGTGCAACCAGCCACCACCATTGTGGCGCTCATCCACGATTACGGCATCCTTGTTGCGGTTCTTGTCGCTCAAGAGTTCACTATATACGGTGCGGAAGCTCTCGCTGTTCATCGCCTTGACATGAACGTATGCGATTCTACCCTTTGATACGCTATCCACGATGGCACGGTTTCTATCCACCCAGCGCTTGTAGAGAAGCTCCTGCTGATAACCCTGCGAAATTGCCTTGATGGTGAGGTCGAAAGTCTTGCCCTTGGTGTTCTTGATGGTGAGACGTACATTCTTGCCAGCCTTTCCATCGAGCAATGCGTTGTAATCCTTACCCGCCTTGATAGCCTCTCCATCGATCTTCTCAATGATACAGCCGGCAGTTACCTCGTTCTTCTTCACAGCGAAAGGACCACGCTTGATGACTTCCTGAATCTTCAAGCCATCACCCTCGTAGTTAGGATCGAAGAAGGCACCGAGAGCTGCGGTAGAAAGAGAAGCACCGCCAGGGTAATAACGGCAACCGGTATGGCTGGCATTCAACTCACCCAGCATCTCGCTCAACATCTCTGCGAAGTCGAAGTTATTATTGATATAAGGTAAGAACTTCTCATAAACCTTGCGATAGTACTCCCAATCCACACCCTGCATCTTTGGATCATAGAACTTGTCTGCTACCTGGCGCCATACATGGTCGAAAAGATACTGGCGCTCCTCGGCAGGCTTGTAGTTGAATGGAGCCTCAAAGTCGATGTTGGTAGTAGCCTTGCTGCCCAGGTCAATCTTCTTGATGCTGCTGCCATTGCAGAGGAAGAGGTTCTTGATATCCTTGTCGGCAACGAAGCCGCCGCCACCGATACCCTTCATCATCAGGGTAGTGCTGCCTTCCTTCAGGTCGTGACACCAGAGGTCGTAGCCACCTTCAAAGGCAGCCTGGTAATAAACCTTCTCTCCCTTGCTGTCGATGATGGCATCACCCATATTGGATGAGTTGACGGTAAGACGGACCACACGGTCACGGCAGTTCTCGAAGTCGAGTTCGAGAGGTTTCACCTTGTCTACCTCAATCTTTCCGGTCTTCTCCTCTTTCTTCTTCTTGTTTTCCTTCTTCTTCTCCTCCTTCTCGTCAGCCTTCTTCTCCTTCTCGTCCTTGTTGGCCTCGGCTAATTCGAGTTCCTCCTTAGACATGCGGAAGCGGTCGTAGGCTTCGAGGTCGAGGAACATGAGATAGGCATCATATTCTGCACCCCATGAACCGTGACTGCGATAACCGGCACGGTCGCTCTCGAAGAGGATAGCCTTTCCTCCGAGTACCCACTTGCCGTTACTGTCGCTGTAACCGCTGTCGGTAATATTGTGAACTTCCTTTCCGTCAGCCTTTACTACGGCGATATCTGTGTTGTTCCATCCGCCATTACCGATGTAGCTGCACATGAGCCACTTGCTGTCTGGGCTCCATTCAAACCAGATGTCGCCATCAGAGTAAGAATAGTTGTACTTGCCATCGAGCACGGTGCGTACTTCCTTCGACTTCAGGTTGATGATGCGGAGGGTAGCACGATCCTCATAGAAAGCCACCTCCTTGCCGTCAGGACTGTAGGCAGGATACTGAGAAGTAACATTGGTCTTGGTGAGCTGCTCCTCTTCTATCTCGGTGCAGTAAGTAAAGTTCTTCTCCTTCTCGTTCTTGATCTTAGCCTGGAAAATCTGCCATACGCCATTGCGCTCAGAAGCATAGACCAGACTTCTGCCATCAGGAGCAAAGCTCAGGTTGCGTTCCTGCTGAGGAGTATCGGTGATTCGCTTGGTGGTCTTGTATTCTGTAGAGGTAACATATACATCGCCGTGCATCACGAAAGCCACCTCCTTGGCATCTGGAGAAAGGGCAATCTCGGTAGCACCCCAAGACTGCACCTTGCGGATGAGGCTTGGTTCATCGTTGTCTGTAGTGATGGAGATGCTGACCTTCTGAGGCTGTGCACCTTCCTTTACGGTATAGATTTCGCCATCAAAACCATAGCAGAGCAAACCGTCGTTAGAAGAAGTGAGGAAACGGATAGGGTTCTTCTTCTGCTGGGTAATCTGGGTATCCTTACCGCTTGCGATGTTGCGGCGGTAGATATTGAAGGAACCATCCTGCTCGCTGAGATAGTAGAAGCTCTGGTTGTCGGCAGCCCATACCGGGTTGCGGTCCTCGCCCTTGAAGGTAGTAAGCTTCTGGTACTTTCCGTTGTCGAGCATCCAGATATCTCGGGTGATAGGAGAAGTATGGTGCTTGCGCCATGCATCCTCATAACCCTTCTTGTCGTGATAGAGCACCTGACCGTTCTTGTTGATGCTGATGTTCTCCATCGGAAGAACGGAATACAACTTAGGACGACCGCCCTCAGTGCTTACCTCGTAAACCTGTGAGAATTCATTGGCAGCAAAGAGATTGCTCTGGGCTGTAGGCATAATGTTGGCAGAGAAGAGCACATGGTCGTTGTCCTTGAAGGCGATTGGAGTCTCCTTGCCGCTGTGAGTGGTGAGTCGGGTTGGCGCACCGCCCTTGGCAGAGATGACGTAAACATCCAGGCTGCCTTCTCGGTTGGAAGTAAAGGCAATCTTCTTGCCGTCAGGGCTCCAGATAGGCTGGGAGTCGTAAGCAGCATGGGTCGTCAACTGGCGTGCCTCGCCACCATTGGCTGGAACGCAATAGAGATCGCCCTTATAGGCAAAGGCGATGGTAGAGCCATCCGGTGAGATGGCAGGGTAGCGCATCCATAGCGGACCCTGCTGGGCCTGGGATGCCAGAGATGCTGCCAGAAGAGCAGCACTAAGAATCAGTTTCTTCATTATTATAAAGTTTCTGTTTGATTTTATGTTGCAAAGTTACGGCTTTTATGTGAAACTACCAAACTAAACTTCGTAAATCCATGAAAAGACTACTCATTTATTAGGATATGAAGATTCGAACCTTTCAATCTGATACCAACTTCTAAGTATAAAAAATGTGAAAATCACAATTTCTAGGTATTGTACAAATTCTAAATAAGCTATACCTTTGCAGCCCGATAAAAGGAATAGATATGAAAAAAGGAATAGATAAAGGAATAGATAAAGGAATAGATATGAGAAAAGGATTAGGAAAAATTAGAAAAATCAAAAAGAAACACATCTTCCTGGCCTTATTGGCCGTGATTGTTCTGGGAGGTCTGACGAAGGCTTACTCTGCCTGGGTGGGTACTACCCGCATCGCTTTCCTCAACTATCAGGCTATTGCGCTGGGACAGATTTCGCATGCCAACGACAATGCGATGATCAAACTGAGTGAAATCACGACCGATGATTTCGATCATCTGGATGATTACGATATGATTATCGTGAATGGTATGGGTCTCCGAATCGACGAGAACCAGCGCAAGCAGTTGGAAGAGGCTTCCTACAAGGTGCCAACCCTGACTCATGCTGCTACTAACCCAGCCAACAATATCGTATCAGTAGATAACTTCGATGCCGATTATCTGATGCAGTACATCGAGAACGGCGGCAAGAAGAACTATCAGAGTATGCTCGCTTACATCCGTAAGTTTATCGACGGAAAGAAGTTCATGGCTCCAGAGCCGGAACGTGTAAATGAGCGACCAGACTATCTCCTGACTCATTTCGACCCGAAGGATGAAAAGGGCGATGAACTGGGCTTCAACAGCATCCGCGAGTACAACTCCTTCCTGGCAAAGAACGGTTTATATAAAGAAGGTGCTCCTACCATCATGCTTACTGGTTTTATGGGTGCGGCTCCTGATATGGAAAAAGCTTTCGAGAAGAAGGGCTTCATGGTGTATCGCATCAATAAGCTTCAGAGCTTTATTGCCGGTCATCATGCCGACAGTATTCAGGCAAATGCCGTAGTGAATATGGCGCATGGCAGACTGGGCGATTACTTCGTAGAGTTCCTGAAGCAGAAGAATATTCCTCTGTTCTCACCTCTTAATATCAACCGCTTGACCACCGATTGGGAGAACGACAAGCAGGGAATGAACGGCGGCTTCATGTCGCAGAGCATCGTGACTCCGGAGATTGATGGTGCCATCCGTCCATACGTAGTTTTCGGTCAGCGCATCAACAAGGAGGGCTTGCAGGAGGTTTACGGCATCCCAGACAGAATGGAGAGTTTCGTGGAGAGCGTGCAGGGCTATGTGAATCTGAAGAACAAGAAGAACAGCAACAAGCGCATCGCCATCTTCTACTTCAAGGGTCCCGGTCAGAATGCACTCACCGCTTCGGGAATGGAAGTGGTTCCATCGCTCTACAATCTCCTGGTTCGCTTGAAGAATGAGGGATACAATGTAGGCAAGTTGCCAGCCAATCCTCAGGAACTGGCAAAGATGATTCAGGCTCAGGGTGCCGTCTTCGGAACCTATGCCGAGGGTGCCTATACCCAATTCCTCCAGTCGGGACATCCTGCCCTGGTTACTGCTCAGCAGTTTGCCGGATGGACCCAGAAGGCTTTGTCTAAGAAGATGATCAAGGAGATGAACCAGCTCTATGGTTCCTTCCCTGGCAAATATATGGCTACCGATGACGGAAAGTTGGCGGTGGCAAGACTTCAGTTTGGTAATGTGGCATTGCTTCCACAGGTGATGGCAGGTGTGGGAGGCGACTCCTTCAAGATTGTGCATGGCACCGACCAGGCACCTCCTTACACCTATGTTGCCTCTTATCTCTGGGCACGTTATGGTTTCAGTGCCGATGCACTTATCCATTTCGGAACTCACGGATCGCTGGAATATACTCCGAGAAAGCAGGTGGCACTCGGCAGCAACGACTGGAGTGACCGATTGATTGGTGTGGTTCCACATCTTTATATATATACCATCGGCAATGTGGGCGAGGCGATGATTGCCAAGCGCCGCACCTATGCCCAGACCCAGAGCTATCTCACTCCTCCTTTCAAGGAGAGCGAGTTGCGACAGACCTATAAGCAGTTGAGCGATGCCATCCAGTCATACGAGAAGAAGGCATCTGCCGAACAGTCGCTCAAGGTAAAGGCGCTGACCGTGAAGATGGGAATCGCCCGTGAACTGGGACTCGATGCCAAGCAGATGAACAAGCCTTATACTGCAGATGAAATCGCGAGAGTAGAGAACTATGCAGAAGAGTTGGCTAATGAGAAGATTACCGGCAAGCTCTATACTTTGGGTGTGCCATACGATAACGATGATGTCCGCACCAGTGTCTATGCGATGGCTACAGACCCTATTGCCTACGGAATGCTGGCAGTAGATAAGTTGAAAGGTCGTGCCCAGGAGGGTGTGGAGAAGCACAAGCAGCTTTTCGACCGTCTCTATCTGAGCAAGGCACGCAATACCGTGACCCAGCTTCTGGGTTCAGCCTCGGTTTCTGATGAATACATCTGCCGTTATGTAGGAATCACTCCTGCCGAACTCCAGATGGCTCGCAAGGTAGAAGCAATGCAGGCTGCTCCGGATCCTATCCAGATGATGATGCAGATGGCAGACCAGGTGGGTGGAGCGAAGGAGACGAAGCCGAAGAAGGTGGACCACCGTACGGTAAGCGAACTCCGTGCTGCCAAGGTTTCTCATAAGAAGAAGGTTCCGCAGATGAGTCGTGAGGCTTTCGAGAAGATGGAACAGACCGGTCGTTTCCCTGACAAGATGATGGAAGCTATCAAGAAGGGACAGAAATGGTATCAGGAGGATTTGAAAAAGGCGAAGATGGCGAAAGCCGGCAAGGGCAAAGCATCTCAGAAATCTTCTAAAGATAAGGGTATGATGATGTCGAAAGCACCTAAATATACCCGTCAGCAGATTCATCTGGCTCAGGCGATTACTACCGTAGAGCATGCCTTGCAGAATGTAGGCAAGTATTCGGAGGCGCTCCGTCAGAGTCCGCTCAACGAGATGTCTTCTCTGATGAATGCCCTGAATGGCGGCTTTACCGCTCCATCTCCTGGTGGTGATCTGATTGTGAATCCGAACACTCTGCCTACCGGTAGAAATCTCTTCTCCATCAATGTGGAGAATACGCCATCGGAGGATGCCTGGGAGAAGGCAAAGGAACTTTGCGACAATACCATCAAGATGTATTGCGAACGACATAAGGGTGAATATCCTCGTAAGGTGAGCTACACACTCTGGAGCAGCGAGTTTATCGAAACAGAGGGTGCTACCATCGCTCAGATTCTCTATATGCTCGGTGTAGAACCGGTAAGAGATGCCTTCGGTCGTGTTACCGATCTGCGTCTCATCCCATCCAAGCAGTTGGGCCGTCCTCGCATCGATGTCGTGGTCCAGACTTCCGGTCAGCTCCGCGACCTGGCAGCATCCCGTCTCTTCCTCATCAACAAGGCGATAGAGATGGCGGCAAATGCCAAGGGTGACAAGTACGACAACCTGGTGAAAGCCGGTGTTACCGAATCGGAACGAGTGCTCGTAGAAAAGGGCATGTCGCCAAAGGAAGCCCGCGAGGTTAGTATGTATCGTGTGTTTGGTGGCGTAAACGGCAACTATGGTACCGGTATCCAGGAGATGGTAACCGCAGGCGACCGCTGGGATAAGGAGAGTCAGATTGCTGAGGTCTATCTGAACAATATGGGTGCCTACTACGGTGATGAGAAGAACTGGGAGACCGTTCGCAAGGCTGCTTTCGAGGCAGCGCTGACCCGTACCGATGTGGTGGTTCAGCCACGACAGAGCAACACCTGGGGTGCCTTGAGTCTCGACCACGTATATGAGTTTATGGGAGGTATGAACCTCGCAGTGCGCAACGTAACCGGTAAGGATCCGGATGCTTATCTCGCCGACTATCGCAACCATAGCAATATGAGAATGCAGGAGGTGAAGGAGGCTATCGGCATCGAGGGCAGAACTACTATCTTCAACCCAGCCTATATCAAGGAGAAGATGAAGGGTGGAGCCAGCAGTGCCAGCACATTTGCTGAAATCGTAACCAATACCTACGGCTGGAATGTGATGAAGCCAAAGGCTATCGACAAGGAGATGTGGGACGAGATATATAATGTATATGTCAAGGACAAGTACAATCTCGGAACCAAGGAGTTCTTTGACAAGCAGAATCCGGCAGCGCTGATGGAGATGACCGCCGTGATGATGGAGAGTGCCCGCAAGGGAATGTGGAAGGCTACTCCTCAGCAGCTCAAGGACATTGCCAAGCTTCATACCGAGACCGTGAACAAGTATAAGCCTTCATGCTCCGGTTTCGTTTGCGACAATGCCAAGCTCCGCAACTATATAGCCAGCAAGACCGATGCTGCTTCTGCCAAGGAATATCAGCAGAATGTAGAGCAGATCCGCGATGCTGAGGCTGCGAAGAACAGCAGCGACAAGGGTATGGTGATGAAGAAGGAGACGCTGAATGAGGATGCTCAGAAGACCACCACTGTGGTGAGCGGCATCGTTGTAGGTGTCATCGTCATCGTTGCTTTCGTGATGTTGGCTATCCTCATTCGACGGAGAAGAAAGAATATGGTAGAATAGTAAAGGGGGATAACATATCCCCCTCAAACTAAACATTTATAAATAGTGGAGACATTAGTTTTAGTAATGATGATATTGGTTTGCTTCAGTTTTGTGCTGAAGCAGACCTTCCACGGAGTGAAGGAGATTATGATCATCTCGGTGCTCGTAGCCTTTTTCGTGGGAATGACCTGGCCATTCGCCATCGAGCAGTCGAAGACGCAGATTGCGGCCTGGATAGCCGACCAGAAGCTGATGCTCGATATGGCGGTGCTGCTGAGTATCGACGTGGCACTCACGATGCTTTTCTGTGTGCACCACGTAGATCTGAAGACTTCGGAACATGTGAACCGCCGCAAATGGATGTTCTTCATCTTCCTGAAGTACTTTCCGGGGTTGTTGGTTTTCCCAGTGCTGTTCAGTGTTCTGGTGATGACTATCTTCCTGCTTCCCGGCGTATCGTTCCAGGTAGTGGCATGGGTGCTTGCCGTAGTATTGCTGGTCTTGACTCCGGTATTCACCTATGGTTTGAGATGGCTCTTGCCGGAGCGACCAATCCGCTTGGAACTGCTTTTCCTGGTAGAGGTGCTGCTCGGATTGATGGGCATCATCGGCACGGTGAATGGCAGGACAGCCGTGGCTGGATTCAACAGTTTCGATGCCCTCTCGCTTCTCGGCGTCTTCGCCATTGTCATCGTAGGAATGGCAATCGGATGGGCAATTTACAATTATCAAATTAAAAAATATAAGTAACTGTTCAAAATTAATTTTATAAATATGAATAATTCACGAATAAGTTC
>ENA-OUQP01000086-OUQP01000086.1-human-gut-metagenome-genome-assembly--contig:-NODE-86-length-96959-cov-10.516821_pt1 | contig 96959 bp, 68 predicted proteins | sample MGYA00237951_ERZ548836 | MGnify/ENA primary metagenome ERZ548836 (study PRJEB26490, sample SAMN05194702) | human gut metagenome | biome: terrestrial biome; feature: human-associated habitat; material...
TTCATCGAAGGCGAAGAGGAAATGGGATCGCCAAGCTTCATTCCCTTCATCGAGGAGCATAAGGACGAATTCGATTCCGATGTGATCATCGTCGCCGACTCGGGCAATTGGTCCGCTGAAATCCCCTCGCTCACCACGTCGCTGCGAGGCAATACCGATATTGACGTGCACGTCAAGGCGCTGCATCATCCGGTGCATTCCGGCCAGTACGGCGGACCGATCCTCGATGCGAACACGCTTGCCTCCATGCTGATCGCTTCCATGTATGACGAGCGTGGCGATTTGGTGGTGCCGGGCATCGCATCGGAGGAACCGATCGGCGGACTGCAGCGAGATATGGATGAGGCAACCGTACGTGCGGACGCCGGCATCGTCGACTCTTATCATCTGGCCGGTACCGGCTCACTGGCCGCACGTCTGTGGACCAAGCCGAGCGTGACCGTCATCGGCTTCGATGCTCATCCAGTGGAGGGATCGTTCAACGTGATCTCCCCTGAAACGACGTTCCGTCTCAGCCTGCGCACCGCTCCAAACCAGCGTCCGGAAGAGGCTCAGGAAGCACTTGCCAAGTTCATGGTCGAGCATGCTCCGTTTGGCGCCGAAGTGTGGGTCGACAAGCTTGATAATGGCATGGGTTGGGCCATGGATCCAAATGCCGAGGCTACCAAAGACGCCATGGACGCCATGGAAGAGGCGTTTGGCGTGGCTCCGGTCAATAAGGGCGAAGGTGGCTCGATTCCGTTCATTCCGGAATTGCAGCGTATTTTCCCGGACGCGCAGGTGCTGGTCACCGGTCCCGAGGATCCGAAGGCCAACGCGCACAGCCCGAACGAATCCATCAGTCTTCCCAGCCTGAAAAACAATGTGATCACCGAAGCGCTGCTACTTGACAAGCTTGCCAAGTAGCGGATATCACATATCTTTTTGAGAAAAACAACGGGCAAATGCGAAGGGCGTTCCATTCCATACAACGAATGAAACGCCCTTCGCAAATCCGCCGCGCATTCAACAAACCTCGTACTGCGCAGCCCTGCTCCGATTAATTGCCAGTACCGGTAAAAGCCCAATGCCAGTAACCGGTGAAATAAGCGCAAGACAACGCAATCACCGGCACGGCCACGCAAATCACGTAAAACAGCCAATCGACGGCATGTAAGCTCGATTTCCTAGCCTGGCTTCGCGGAGCGTCCGCGCCGAAACCACGAGCTTCCATGGCGGTGGCGAGTTTCGTGCCGCGTCGAATCGACACGACCAGCAGACTGAACGCCTGCGAGAACACACGTTTGACGGCGCTGCCGTCGCCCAATCCACGAGAACGACGGGACTGCCCAAGCGCACGCCAATCATCCTGCAGCAAAGTAAACATGCGCATGCCAGCCAAACCGCCATACACGAAACGCGACGGCAAATGCAGAATCTGCACCAGACCATCGGCCAAATCAGTCGAATCAAGACCAAGCGCAAGAATCACGCCGGGAACGGCAATGGCCGCCACACGCAGGAACGTGGCCAACGCCAAGTACAACGATCCCTGCGAAATCACAACGACATCACCGAGATTGACCAGCACGGCCCCGGAGGTCTTGCCATACAACGACACGGAAATGAAACTTCCCGAAGCGGCAATCCACACCGGCCAGGTTTTACGAAGCACCGTCCACGGAGCGACGCCGCCAATCCAGAGCAACAACACCTCCAATGCGAGTGCCACGGACGCGGAGACCACGTCCAGCGTCACGAACATGGGAATACATAGTATCAGCGCGCCGATGAAACGGCTGACCGGATTGATTTTTGCCACGAACCATGACGGCGATGCCGGCTTGGCATCGTCATGACGTTCCTTGTGCGGTACCACGCTGATGGTTTCCAACTGTTCCATCTCACTCCCCCTCGCTTACGAGAACGCGACGCGCTCCCAACGTTTCGATCAATGGTTCGTCATGGGTGACCATGATGACGGAACAGCCGGCGTCACGCGCACCGACGATCAGTTTCACCATTTCCGTCCATGTGGTGAAGTCTTGGCCGAACGTCGGCTCGTCCATCACCAAGACTTTCGGCGCGGCGGCCAGCATGGAGGCAACGGAAAGCCTTCTTTTTTCGCCGCCCGATAATGTGAACGGATTAGCTTGAGCGAATCTAGCAAGATTCATACGCTCAAGCATGTTGTCGGCTATAGCGTAAGACTCTTCTTCGCTCTTGCCCATGGATTTGGGGCCGACCGCCGCTTCATCACGCACGCTGGATGCGACGAACTGGTGTTCCGGCTCCTGGAACACCATGCCGATCCGTCCGAGCAGATCCCGACTTTTCCAAGTGAAGACGTCGTTCTCCCTACGTGCGGGAACCATGGTCTCATCCATGCTCACACGGCCGGAAATCGGCTTGAGCAAGCCGGCCAAAGTCAACGCGAGCGTGGATTTTCCCACGCCGTTTTTGCCGGTCAGTGCGGTGATCTCGCCAGCATGGAACACGAGGTTCACATGCTCGCCAAGCGCGAAGTCACGCCCGAAGCTGAGATCCTCCGTTCGCAGAACAACATCTCCCGACGATTGTCTGGATTCAGGGGTATGACTTTCGATGGCGCGTCCTGGAACCCATGCACCGCCCTTTGCGAGCACCGATGCCATGCTGCCGAACACTTCTTCCGGAGTGCCGTCTGCGATGACGCCGCTGACATGCGAGTCGGCCTCCGGCTTGCCGAGTACGATAACCCGATCCACCAGATCAAGCCATACGTCAATATGGTGTTCCACCACCACCAAGGTTTCACGGGTCTGTTCCAGCACATGGCGTACCGCATCATGCACTTCCTTGACGCCCTCCGGATCGAGGTTGGCCGTCGGTTCGTCGAGCAGCAGCAGTCCGGGATGCATGGCGAGCACGCCGGCCAAGGCCAGACGCTGGCGCTGGCCGCCGGACAGTCTGCGTGTGGAGCGGTCAAGTTTCATGTAGCCGAGTCCAACAATGTCGAGTGAGGAACGGACCCTGCTCCAAATCTCATCTTTCGGCAGATTCAGATTTTCACAACCGAAAGCGGTGTCATCGCCCACACGTTCCAGAATCGTCTGCGCGTCAGGATCCTGCAACACCAATCCGGAACGTCCGCGTGCCTGACGGGCGTCCACTCCGTCAATCAGCAGCTCTCCTTCAAGCTCGCCTTCGTCATCGCCGCCGAGCACGCCGGCAAGACCGGACATCAACGTCGATTTTCCAGCGCCGGAAGCGCCCAACAACAACACGCGCTCCCCTGGCTGTATGGTGAAATCCACATGCCTTAACGCGAAATCCTTACGTGAGGCGTGTCGCCATCCCCAATCGCGTGCGACCACCCCGGCTGCGGAAAACGATTTTTCTGCATCAGTACCCATGAATCGTTCTTTCATTCCTCTTGCATTCCGCGTTTGCAGAACGAACACGCATCAAAGAAGTCCCGTATCCACCACTGTGAATGCGATACGGGACTTCATCAACGAATCGTCATACCAAGGCCTTCGCACGGCCGGATTCGAAACGGTCAAGCACGCCTGTTTTAGCGATGGCCTGCTGCAGCAGATACATCAGGACTCCAGCCACCAGAGCGCCGGAAATAACGGAAGTGACGCAGCTGACGACAATACGCAAACCTGCCCAAGCAGGATTCACGGTCCAGTTATACAGGAAGCATCCCAAGCCGGCGAGGGTTCCAGCGATGGTGGTCGACAGCAAATCCCAACGTTTGTATGCAAAAATCGCAAAACCGATTTCGGCAGTGAGACCTTGGCAGATACCGATAATCAAAGAACCGCCGATGCCCCACGGATTGCCCATGGCAAGCTCCAGAGCGGCGGCAAGGGTTTCAGCGAACAACGCAGCGCCAGGCTTTCGCACGATGATGGCGGCCAGCGGACCAGCAAACAGCCAGATGCCGTTCAACAAGCCTTCGAAGCCCGGCGTCACCGCTTCGAAAAGCGTAATCGGAGCGGCGCAGATGACATCCCAGCCCCAGAAAATCACGCCAGCCGCAACCGCGATGATAGCGGCCACGACGATGTCAACAACTCGCCATTTATTGTTATGCTTCTTCACCACGGAAGATTCATTTACGGTCATGAATGTGCCTTTCTCTATGTCAAGGCACGGGAAAAGAGAGACGTCCGTGCGCCGGCATTACCCGGTATACGTTCATACGGTTGAAGCGCTTGCTTCCTCTCAGCCATAAGGCCCCCGTGTCTGCGCTTGATACTACACAAGGCACAAGATTTTCACAAGGGTCATTTCATTTCGCTTCGTTTTCCACCCAGACGTTCCCCGGATGAGCTGTGAATCCGCAGCCGCATTAGGCCACTGTCCATACCGCAGGTCATGACGGCCTGGATACGTGCCCCGCACATCACATAGGTCTGTGCATCAACGATTCGGCCAGATTCCTGAACGTCTCGCCAATGCCATCGGCGCGCAACGCGCCATCCTCGTTCAACACGGCGGGGCGGCCGGCCTCACCGGTCTCACGCAATTCCGGCTCCAACGGTAGCTGTGCGAGCAAAGGAACATCGTAGCCAAGGCTTTCGGTCAACTGCTCCGACACACGCGCACCCCCACCTTCGCCGAAAATCCGCAGGCGTTCGCCCTGATGCTCGTAATAGCTCATGTTCTCCACAACGCCGCGTACCTTCATCGGCACCTGCAATGCCACCAGGCCGGAGCGGACCGCAATGTCCGAGGCGGATGGCTGCGGCGTGGTGACCACCACCAGTTCCGCGTTCGGCAGAGCCTGCGCCACGGAAATCGCCATGTCGCCGGTACCTGGTGCCAAGTCGAGCAGCAGCACGTCAGGCTCGCCCCACCATACGTCTGAAAGGAATTGTTCAAGAGAACGCTGCAATCGCGGGCCTCTCCAAAGGATCGCACGATCGGCGCCGGCAAACATGCCGATGGAAATCAATTTCACACCCCATGCGGTGACTGGCATGAGCATGCCGTTCAGATTGGTGGGTTGCGTATGCACGCCGAACAGTCGCGGCAGTGAGAAACCATAGATGTCGGCGTCGATGGCGGCCGTGTCGTACCCCAATGCGGCAAATGTGGCAGCAAGATTCGCAGTGACGGAAGACTTGCCGACGCCTCCTTTGCCGGATGCTATGGCGAAAATACGGGTTTTGATGCCCGGCTTGTTGAACGGATTCTGTTTACGTTCGGCCTTGAGGCCTGCCACAAGTTGGGTGAGCTTGTCTTGGCTCATGGACCCGACTTCGATGCGCGGCAGCAATGTCGCTTCCGGATATGACGACACCGCTCCGTTGATCTGGTTGGTGATAGTCTGCGACAGTGGACAGCCTTCCACCGTCAGTTCGACCTCCACACGAACCTCGTAGGTGTTCGCCTTACCTTCCACCGGTATCGCGTCTATGGCTGCGATCATGCCCAGATCGGTCACGGATCGGCCCAGTTCCGGGTCGATTACTTTGCTGAGTCGCTCATAGATGCGCGCTTCGATAGTGCGCTCGTCGGTCATGGTTCCTCCTTTAGCCGCGTACCAGACTAGCGTCTGGAAGCGCGGCATGCCAGAGCCTTCTTGTGATTACGTTGCCGGCTTGATATGGCACGCGTCACACCGTTCCGTTTTCCAGCAGCAGTTTGAACTGGTCCTCGTCCAGCATGGCGATTCCCAATTCCTCGGCTTTGGCGGCTTTGGCACCAGCGTTTTCGCCGACGACCACCCAATCGGTTTTCTTGCTGACCGATCCTGCGGCCTTTCCACCGCGGGAGATAATCGCCTCTTTGGCGGAATCCCGCGAGAAATCAACCAACGAACCAGTGACGACCACTGTCTTGCCTTCCAGTGTCTGCGGCAGAGCACTGGTCTGTGCCTGTCCGACTCCCACTCCGGCTGCCTTCCATGCTTCCAGCACCATGCCACGCCAATCGCCTGGATTCTTGGCCGAAGCAAACCAGGTGACCACGGATTCGGCAATTTCCGGACCGATGCCGTCTATCTGTGACAGTTCATCCACGCTGGCTTGTTCGATGGCGTCGAGCGAACCGAATGTGTTGGCGATGGTACGCGCCGTGGGAGGACCGAGCCGCCGAATGGACAGGGCCACAAGCACACGCCATAGGTCGGCATGGCGCGCCTTGTCCATTTCGTCAAGCATTTTCCTCGTGTTTTCCGCGGGGCGTATATATATCGGCTGCACACTGGATGTTCCGGAACGCGACACTTTGGTTTCCTCGCGAACAACCACGGCATCTTCGGGCACGTCATATTCGGGATATTCCGCGGATTCGTCGACGGAGTCCTTACGTTTTCTCGCAACTGTAGGAGCTGTCCAGAACGCCGGAACCTGATGCCACAGGCCCGATCCGCCAATGCGTTTGCGCATCTTTTTCGGTTTGCCGTTCTTGCCTATGGTTTCGTGGATTTCGATGATCGGCGCTTCACGCCATACGCGAACATCCTGCAGATCGGCGGACGTCAACGAAAACAGACCGGCTTCGCTGGACAGCACCGGTGTTTGGCGGGCCGGCAGCTCCAGACCTTCCACAGGCTCGTACGGTTCGGGCTCCGCGCCCGGCTCCACCACGATTTCCGTGATGTTCGGCGCGTAGGTGGCCGTCGAATCGGGACGGTCTTCTTCCGGATTCGTCAAAGCGATGGCGGATTGGTCGCCTAAATGCTCGATATCAAACGCTTTCCTGGATGCTAGATTGATGATGCGTTCGGTCAACTGTGCCGGGCAGGATTCCACGTTCGGGCAGCGGATGTCCTTGTCCCCCTCTTTGGCCGGAGCGAGTTCCGCCCCGCAGCTCGGGCAGTGCGAAGGCATCACGAAACGGCGCAGCTGGTCTTCGTGTCCTTCCCTGCGTTCCAGCACAGGACCTACGAGTTCGGGAATCACATCGCCCGCCTTACGCACCACAACGGTGTCTCCGATGAGCACACCCTTGCGTTCCACTTCGAATGGATTGTGCAAGGTGGTTCTCGACACCGTCGAACCCGCAACATATACGGGCTTCAATATGGCCACTGGGGTCACACGGCCGGTGCGCCCCACCTGCACGGTGATGTCAAGCAGTTCCGTATTGACTTCCTCCGGCGGGTACTTGTAGGCGATGGACCAACGCGGAGCACGCGAGGTCGCGCCCAACGATCGTTGCAATCCCAAATCATCCACTTTTACGACAATGCCGTCGAGCGCGTGTTCGATGTCTCCACGATGCTCGCCGTAGTAATCGATCATGTCGAGAATCTGGCTGAATGTGGTGACCTCACGGTTATGTGGCGAAACGGGTATGCCCCACTTCTTATACAACCCATACGCTTCGGATTGGTTGTTGACCGCATCATGGTCGGCACCACGTTTGGCGCCCCACTGGAGCGTTCCAATGCCATGCGCGTAGAAGCTCAGCCTTCTGGTGGCGGTGATGCGCGGATCCTTCTGCCGCAGGCTTCCGGCAGCCGCGTTACGTGGATTGGCGAAAGGCGCGCGCCCAGCATCCTCGTTTTCTTTGTTGAGCGTGTTGAAATCGTCCCATCGCATGAAGACCTCACCGCGGATCTCCACGAATTCGGGAATGTCTTCTTCCGGTCCCGCAAGATTCTGCGGAATGGTGGAGATGGTGCGCACATTGAGCGTGATATCCTCGCCGATCACGCCGTCACCTCTGGTCAGACCTTGCTCGAGCACGCCGTTACGGTAGATGAGGTTAAGCGCAAGACCGTCGATTTTCACTTCGCATGTCATCGGCAAAGGCTTCGTCTCAGGCCAATCAAGTCCCCGAATAACACCGTCGTACCATTCATGCAGTTCCTCAAGCGAAAAGACATCGTCAAGACTCATCATGCGAGACGGGTGGCGTACCGATGCGAAATCATTGGAGAAGGTGCCTCCGACACGATGCGTCGGCGATTGCGCGGAATCGAGGGATGGGAACTGGGCTTCCAACGCCTGCAGACAACGTATTCTCGCATCATAGGCGGCGTCGGACGAGACCGGCGCGTCATCGATGTAGTATGCGATCTGGTCGGATTCCACCCACGCCGCCACACGCGCCCACAATCGAGCCGCGGCTTCAGCACTGATGGACGAGACATCAAGTCGGGTCAACCGCATGGCGTCGGCATCGGTTGGCTGCAATGCGGCGATCCAGCGTTCACTGCCCGGCGCATATGAACTGACTCCCCCGTCGGGAACCACAGCGGTTGACGCGGAGCCCGTATCGCCGCCCATTTCAGAAGCGTCAAAATCCCATGCGAGTTGTTCGGAATCGTCATGCCTTGTCATTGTCATTGCCTTGTCACTGTCTTCAATGTTTTGCCGGTCAGAGCCGCCATGCACACATTATCGCACAAATGTTCGATTTGCTGTATCGCCAACGTCTGTTTGGCGCACTGCGGAAAGCACGCCGTTCAGTTGTTCAACGACCTCAGGAACTGCATCTGCACCACGTCGGCACCGTCGCGCTCCTCGTCATCCATCCTTGAAGCGGCAACCGAAAGCGTACGTGCCGGCACGAACATGCCTTCATCCACACAGACCCGCGCGGCCTTGCGTACCAAGGATGCGACCTGGGTATTGGGCCATACCGGCAGTCCCGCTTGGGTAAGCACGTGCATGGCTTCCGGAACGTCGGTGGGCACCGGAATGCATTGCGATTGAGCGCGTCCGATCAATTCCTGCAGCTCGCTCTCCAGCATGGCGATTCGCCCGGGGGCAATCTCCTCGCTCATGATGTACGCGGCGGTCGCGATGTCGAAGTGGTCGCACATCCATTCCGCATAGGCGAGTCTGTAATAGGCGAACGACGCATCCTCACGGTCAAGTGCGACGTGCAACGCGTTGAGGCAAGCCGCTCTGGCCGGATCCCAATCCTCGGCGCGCGCCAGTTGAACCGCCAGCTTGAGATGGGAAAGCGGGTAGGCCGGCGCATATCGCACCATCGCATTGAGATGCGGCAACGCGGCCTTCACGCCTTTGACCTGTGCGAGCACGTCGGCGAGTTCCATATGCGCGTAGAACAGATTGTCCGGAATCAGCACGGTCCGTTCGCCTTCCGTGGCGAACATGCGATTGTAGATGACGCGTTCCGCATACGAGTTGAAATACCGCGGCACGCCCGGATTCGAAGCGAACAGTCGGTCCATTCGCTCCAACGCCGCTTCGGCCAGTTCCACGCTTTGGTCGACCTGTCCTGAGAACAGCAGGTCTCTCGCCTTGATGCGTTCCGCGTCAAGCTCGTCGGCCAAGCGGAAGGAGAAGTCCGGAGTGTCTTTGCCATCGATGAGCGCACTCGTCACCTGCGGAGCCAACGACGTCAATTCCGGGTCGGCAATGGTGTTGATGACGTCCATGGCCTGCTTTGCCTTGGCCACCGATTCCAGATGGGAGTCCTGCGCGATTCTGTGGAATTCGCCAACCGCGCGCTGCAGCAGGTCGACGCGCTGAATGGACAACCCCGACATGTCACGGCAGCCGAACAGCTGTGCCGTGTCATGGTCGAATATGGCGTCGGAAAGCTCAGGCTCCTCCTGACTTCCGGATGGGGAGAAACGACTATCGCGCAAATCGAACGTGGCGTCCACTGGCTTCAATGCGCCGAGGCCGTCCACATCCATTTCCGCACCGAACATACGGTATGTGCCTGTTGGATCAGACAATCCGCACTCGCCCAGACGCTCCATGAATTCGCTTCTGGTGAAGGTGACCGTCACCAGATTGCGTACGGTCGGATTCTTGCGAAGCTGGCTTAATGGATCATCACCATTCCCATCAAAATCGCCGAAGCCGATCAGTCCCGCGTCAAGAGCGTCATCATGCACGCCCTGTGCGGAACCGTCGTCCACGCTAGAGGAATCGTTCGCAGTCTCGTCGGGAACCGCGAACGTCACTTCGTCGAAGTCGATATCCCGCATCAGATCCTCGAATTGGCTGTTCAACGCATCATCCGTATCATCGGAGTTGACGCCATCAACGCCCATGTCGGCGGATCTCGGCGCCACCGGACGGGACGGGTCTCCATGGAAATCGCCGTCCTTCGGATCGGCCTTGGACCCAGAAACACCCATATCTCCAGTACGAATGCGTTCGAAAGCCGCCAAAGCCTCGCTCATCAGCTCGCTGATGGCGGAATCCTGCTCGGCCACGGCCTCTTCCAAACCAATCGAATCGATATGCATCGACACACGCTGTATGCCCGGATCGGCGCCAAAACTCAACGCGGCCATCATCAGTCCAACACGCAGATTGTAGTCCGCGCTCATGCGGGCGCGTTCGGCGTCCGTCATATCCACCCATGCATGGCGGGACACGTCATATTTGGTGGATGGCATCATGGAAACGCCGGCAGAGGTGAAACCGATGGCCATATTGCCGTCTTGGAGGCTGCATCGGAAGTCCACGTCGAAGCGGTATGGCAGGCGCATGCTGCGCAATAGTCTCGACATTGTCTGGCGGTATACCCATTCCGAACCGCCTTCGGCTCCGAAGGCGATACCATCCTCTCCGTCCTTCGTGTTTTCGGCGATGGAACGTCTGGTTTCCGCGGCGATGTCCACCAGGCGCATGACGGCTTGGACGCCGTCATCCTGCTGTGAGTCGAGGATCGCGCCGAATTCGTCGTCCGGTTTCAATGCGATCAGCGCCGGATTTTCCAGTAGCGCCATGTCGATTTGCGCGGCTTCCGCGCGGGTTACGGTGTCTTCTGTGGGCAGCTTGCCGATACGGGCGTTGCGTTCCAGCCATGAACTGACTGCGGCGAAACGGTTGAGGTTGCCTTCGATGTTCAGCGCGCGCAGCGATGCCGAGAACGGCAGTGTGGAATCCCAAGCGAAGAAATAGCAGCCCGAGTAGCTGGACGTGTATAGGTGCAATGGTTCCGCGCCGTGTACTGCTTCGAGCCCTTGGTCTTTGTCAAGGGCGCCTGCCTCGCGCATGAGGTCGGCGAAATAATCCTCAAGTCCGGATGCACGCATGCCATGGGAGCGTGCGCTCATCGTGTCTCTGATGGATCGGCGGATCGCGCCCATCGGCGCCTCTCGGTTGAGCCTGCGGAAGATGTTGCCCGTGCCGAATCCCACGAGTAGCCCGTTCATTTGCGGCAGCATGTAGGCTGCGAAGAATGCGATGGTGATGGCATCCCTGTATTCCAGATCGAATCGCATGGTTTCCGGCAGGTTGGCACGCATCTGTTCGAGCGTGTAGCGGTTGCCGACTTTCAGCCAGGATGCGAGCCACATCATGCGGCCACCGGGCATGCGTCCCACGACACCGCCTTGCGACGCGCGCACCATCTTCGGCGCGCCGTTTGTCGCGTGTCCGAATCGTGGACCGTCTGGCAGGGTGAGGGTTTCTTCTTTGACGAATATGAATCGTGGTTCCAGATCCTGCACGTCCATTTCGGGATTGGTGCCCGCGAAGACGCGTGCTTTGCTGTCGGCGAGCGCGATTTGCGCGAAGTGGTTGTTGTCGGTGAATAGTCCGATGGAGAAGGCTTTGCCTTGGGTTTGTGGCAGTTGCGCCCAGCCGAGTTGGAGTGTGCTTGGTATGCCTTCGAAGCCTTTGATGATGTGTCGTTTGATGAGTGGGTTGAGTTTGATGGCGTTGCGGGTGAGTTCATCGACGATGTCGTCTGGCGTGTCGAGGGCTTTGCCGAAGGGGTTGGCGTCGGCGGTGTTGTGGGGGTGTTTGTTGTGGTTGATGAGTTGTCGTACCCCTTGCATGGCGTGGTTGAGCATGGTCCGTCCTTGGTGTGGATGGTGTGCTGATGGCGATGCTGGTGTGAGGTGTGACATGTAGGCCATTCTTTCAATTCAATGCGACATGCAGCCTTTAGAATAAAGTTCGTGACTTTTTCGAAACAGCGTTTTCAGGCGCGTCATCGTGTGTGCGCAGCTATTGTAGCCGCTTTTGTTGTGGTGGTGTTGGTTGAGTGCGTGTTGTGTAATGTGCCGTTTTTCCGCTCGTTGGCGGCGTCAGGTGATTCGGCGGCTGCGTATAACACGTTGGGGCCGGGGCTTGAGCGTCGTGATGACGGGTTGCTGGAGGTTACTGATCCGACGCAGGCGTATTTGCAGGTGGCTGCGGATGGTTCGTCTGAGTATGTGCGGATCGTGCCGGTGTCCGATGAGGTTATGGGTGGTGTGCCTGCCGGTTCGCGCGTGTTGCGTACGGTGCGTGTTCGTGCGGATGCGGATCGTGTGGCTGGTTCGTTGTGTTCGGTGTCGTTGGATTCGTCTCGTTCGTTGTATGTGAGGGCTGCGGCCGGTCGTACGGCGCGCGTGCAGGTGGTGGAGCCGAAGGGGTCGTTGATTCCGTTTGATGCGGTTCGTGCGAATGTGCGTGTGCCGTTTTCGGTGAGTCCGTTGCGTGTGGCGTTGTTGGTGTTGGTGTTGGTGTTGGTGGCGTTGTGGCGTCCGGGCTCGCGCCTGTGGAAGGTGCCGTTGAATACGTCGAGTGTGTGTCAGCGTGTGACGTTGGGCGTGTTGTTGACGGTTCCTGGGTTGGTGACTGTTGCGGTGGTGGCGTGGCAGTTGGTGTCTGCGGTGCCGTTGAGTTTTCATACGGATGGCATGTATACGTATGATTACGATCAGTATGATCATGTGGCTCGGGCGTTGCTTGATGGTCATGCGTGGCTTGATTTGGATGTGCCCCAGGGGTTGCGTGATGCGGATGATCCGTATGATGTGGCGACCCGGCAGCAGTTGCTTGCCGATGGTGTGAGTCCGGTGTATTGGGATTATGCGTTTTTTGATGGTCGTTGGTATTCGTATTTTGGCGTGGTGCCGGCGTTGCTGTTGTTCGTGCCGTATCGTGCGATAACGTCGTTGTGGGTTGATGGTGGTCTGATGATGCCGTCGGGCGCTGCGGTGCCGCTGCTGATGTTTGGTTTTTTGGTGTTCGCGTGCCTGTTGACGATTCGCGTGATCGAGCGTGTGCGTCCGCATGTTTCGCTGGCTGCGGTCAGTATGTTGTGCGTGTTTGTGGTTTTGGCGTCGAACGCCCCGTACTTGTGGTATCGGACGAATTTTTATTCGGTGCCGATTGCGGCGTCCTTGTTGTTGAGCACGTTGGGCTTATGGCTATGGATGGGTGCGGCACACCCGAACGCGGCCGATGCCGGTGGCGATGGTGGTGCGAATACGGTCGGATCGTTGTCGCTGCCTCGTTTGGCTGCCGGTTCGGCGTGTATTGCCGCGAATGTGGGTTGTCGTCCGTCGTTTGTGGTGGTGGCGTTTGCCGCGTTCCCGTTGTTCTGGCCGCAGATTCGTGCGATTGTGGGGCAGTTGCGTGCCATCGCATCTGGTTCCGGCGTGCGTGGGCGTGCGCGCACCGTGTTACATGCGTTGCGCGCGCCTTTGGCCGTGCTGGTGCCCGCATTGGTTGTGGTGGTGCCCTTGTTCGCCTATAACATGGTGCGTTTCTCCTCGCCGTTCGATTTCGGTTCGTCGTATCAGCTGACGGTTACGGATATGACGAGTTACCATCAGTCGTGGTCGAATTTTGTTTGGACGGTCGCATATTACCTGTTTCTGCCGTTGCGTTGGACGGGTACGTTCCCGTTCCTTGCCGTCGATCCCGCGCCTTTGAAGGATTGGGGGTTTGCGGAGGCGATGCCCGGAGGCCTGTTCGTCATGGTTCCGCTTGCTTTGGCTGCGTTGGCCTGCCCGTTCCTACGTAAGCGCATGCGCGTTCGTGGCCATGCCGGCATGTGGCCCACATTGGTGATGTTCCTGCTGTTGGGTTTGCTGATCGTGGCTCTTGACGCGCGGCTGGGTGGCCTTGGATGGCGTTATATTGCCGATTTCGGCTGGCTGTTTGCGTTGGCTTCGCTTCCTTTGGTGCTTATTGCGCTGGATTGCGAACGTCCGCGGCTTCGCTGGCTGTTGCGTGTGCTGGTGTTGGCACTGCTGTTGTTCACGTTGTCGTTGACGGTGTTGTCGTTGTTCCTGTACGGCCGCGACGACGAGTTGATTCGTAATAATTCCGGTTTGTTTCATGACGTGCAGTCGTGGTTCACCCTGATGTAAGTTACGGCGTTTTCAGGGTTATTTCAGGGTTTTATCACAATTTGTCCAATAAATCATTCGGCTTGTTCCGAGTTTTGCGGATAACAGTGGTGTCGTAACTGTTCGCTGTGAGATGAACCCTTGTTGGAGACATCAGTTATGAAATCGCTTCCACTTTTGTCGAACCATCATCGTGTAAGACGCTGGACCGCGGCCGTCGCCGCATCAGCCATCGCATTGGGCGTCTGTCTCGTCAGCTACGACAACGTCGATGCGGCCATCAGACAAAACAGGATCGAACGGCTGAACGCACGTATCGAGAATGTGTACACAGCCGACTATCAGGATATGGCCGACGACAAGCTCGAGCAGGGAAAAAGCAAGTCCTCCGCAACAGAGGATGACATGTTTGTCACCGAAGATCCGTACGGCACCAACACCACGTCACTGTATGTGTATTTCACTACCGACGACGCGGTTGCCGTCTCCTATACCGTGCATGCAGACGGCTACACGGATTTCACCCGTGACGCCTACCAGCAATCGCAATACAGCAAAACCCATGAATTCCAGCTACTCGGCCTCATTCCCGGCGAGAAGAACACCATCACCATCACGCTGACCGATGCCGACGGCAAGTCCCGCACGCATACCATCGAACACAGGGGCGCATCCCTGCTGGGCAATGAGGAAGTGCAGCTGGAGCAGACCGTCGCAGCCGATTCCGGCGAAGATCTGGGCGATGGCCTGTATGCCATTCTCGGCAACGATTCCGACGAACAGGATTTCATGTTCTATTACGATACGAACGGCGTGCTGCGCGGCGAGATCCCCGTGCTCTACTATCGTTCGCATCGTCTGCTGTTCGACGATGACGGACTCATGTGGTTCTCCGCTTCCACGCACCATATGGTGGCGATGAACCGTCTCGGCAAGTTGGAGAAGATCTACGATCTGGGATCCGACTACATTCTGCATCATGATTATGCGATGGATTCCAACGGCGACATCGTGCTGTTGGCCACCGAGATAGGCCGCGATGACAATGCCGTGCAAGATCAGGTCATCAAGCTCAGCACCTCCACCGGCAGTGTGACGAGCTTGGTGGATTTCGGTGAACTGTTCGCCGACTATAAGGGCTCCACCACGCATGCGGGAACCGACGAGTCGGATTCGAATGCCAAGAATCGTTGGGATTGGCTGCACTGCAACACCATCCAACTGTTGGATGACGGTTCCGCATTGTTCTCCGCACGCGAAACGTCCACCATCATCAAGGTGGATGATATGGAATCGGATCCGACGCTCGACTATATGATCGGTGAGCCGTCCGTGTGGGCAGGCACCGATGAGGCCAGCAGTTTCCTGACGAAGTCCGGTGATTTTTCGGATACCGGCGGACAGCATTCCATCACATACGTCGCCGATGATTCACTGCCTGACGGCCAATATTACCTGTACATGTTCGATAACAATTTCGGCACTTCACTGACGCGTCCTGATTTTGACTGGACGGTGATTGACGGCATCTCGACCAAACTGTCTTCCGACACGGCGGAGTCGCAGTATCGCAAGTATCTGGTCGACGAGAATGCAGGCACGTATACGGAAGTGTCGTCGTTCGACGTGCCATATTCGCCGTATGTCAGTTCCGCACAGGAATTGGACAACGGCCAGATTCTCATCGATTCGGGCATGAAGGGCCTGTTCGGCCAGTACGACGAGGATAGTGATCTGTTGGCGCAGTTCCATATGACGTTGAACAGCTCATACATCTATCGCGTGTACAAGTACGATTTCTCGGGATTCTATTTCGCCTGACGCGTAGGCATTCGCGAATCTTGACGGGACTGGAATCTGAACTCCTTGTAGGGGTTTGGGTTTCTGTCCCCGTTTCGTATGCAATGGGTTCGGCACGCCCGTACAATGGTTGCCATGGGTTTTTTCGATTCGCTGTTTTCATCTAAGCGTCCCGAAGTGGCGCATGATGTCACGTTCACGCTCGATCAGGCTGGCCACACGTATGAGGATGGCAATGTCGGTCTGGAGCCGACGTCGTTGACGATCACTCCGGAAAGCAAGCGTGTGGCCGTGATCGGGTTGAATGGTTCTGGTAAGACCACGCTATTGCAGTTGTTGGATGGCGCGTTGACAGCGACGTCCGGTTCGGTGCGTATCGACGCGAATGGTGCTGCGTATGATCCGTCGGTGAAGCGTGATCTGAAACGTATCGAGTCGATGATCGGCCGCGTTCGTCGCGAGGAAATTCCGAACAGTTATTACAAAGCGGATTCCATTCGCGAGGCGATTGATGAACCGTTGAAGAAGCATAAGGTGCCGGAAAGCGAACGCCAGGCGATCATCGGCAATCTGTTCGCGCATTTTGATTTGGCTGCGGTCGCGCGCGAGACTGCTTCCGCGTTGGATAGCGAGAAGCGCCATCTGCTGGCGATCGCTTCCGCATTGAGCTTCTCCCCCGCGGTGATCGTTGCCGACGAGCCGACCAAGGGTTTGGACGAGGTGGCGTCCGCGCATGTGGCGAAAGCTCTGTTCAGTTACGACAAACAGGTAGTGTTCGCCACGCATGACACGGAACTGATCACACGCGCGGAGTATGCGATCGACCGCACACTGGTGGTCGACGACCATCAGGTTGTGTTCGACGGTGATCCACATGAAGCCGTCGCCTTTTACACAGATCTCATCCGAGCCAAATACGAGGCTTCCAAAGCCTGATTCATATTCCAATCGATCGTATTGCCCGAATGGCGTCGTTGTGCCGCTTTTGGCGTTAATTGCGGCACAACGGCACGATTCAAGCGATCATTGTGTTGACGCTGTCAAGCACCACTTGCACATTATGCCGGAATTCGTCGGATTCCGGCAGTAGCGAAATAGCAAGATAGCCGTTCGACGTCATATCAAAGAAATAACCGGGTTGGCCTGAAATTCCATGGCGTTCGATCATGTCCAATACCAACTCGTTCTCGTCAAGTACGCTCGGCACGCGCAACAGCACGTTCCATCCGCCCTCGGCACGCAACACACTGACCATGCCGTTTTCGTCGGCGTCCAGCATGGCATGCAATGCGGTGAGATTGGCTTGCACGCGGTTTTTTATGCGCGTAGTCTGCGCTGGAGCCGCCTGCAGCATGAGGGGAATCTGTTTGGCGATGATTTCGCTCATCGGCAGATAGTCGTCGGCGATCACGTCGAGCCGGCGCTTGGCTTCTTCCACCTCTCCTGCCGGACCGGACACTTGGATCCAACCGACTTTGGCATGCGGCGCGGCCAACGTCTTCGAGAACCCATCCAATGCGAATGTGAGCGTGCCGGTCTCCCCCGCAAGACGCGCGTTGCCATCGAATGGTTCAAGATCATAGTCGTAGAACACCTCATCGGCGATGATGGCCACCTCATGGTCATGACAAAGCCGCACAATGGCCTCACGTTCCGACGCTTTGACGTACGATCCGGTCGGATTGTTGGGATTGATGAGCACCAGCGCGCGGATGCGGCCGCCATCTTCACCTTCAAGCGCTTCGCGTAGTTCGGCCACGTCGATGTACCAGGATCCGTCGAAACGTTGCTGGTACTCGATCATGTCGACGCATTCGAGTCGTGCGATCGATTCGATGAGCGGATAGCCGGGTTTCGGCGCGAGCACGGCATCGCCGGCGTCACACAGGAGTTTGATCAGCCACGAGTACGCTTCGGACGTTGAGCTCAGTATGTACAGGTCTTCGACGGCAACATCATTGCCTTGCCCTTGAAGGAATGCGGCCAGCGCTTCGCGCGCATACCGTTGGCCGCGTGGCTCGGCGCCGTATATGTCTGGCAGAAATTCCGGCGCGAGCGCATGCTTGGTTGGATTGGAGTCGTTGAGTTTGCCGAGCGTGATGCCGTTTGTTTTGGCTTCCGCTTCGGCTTTGGCGATGGGATTGGGCTCGCTGATATCGACTCTGGAGGAAAAACGCATGGCCTCCACCATACTCCTTGGGTTGCGCAAGTCGTTGCGTCAAGCAAGATGGTATGCCTTCGCCTCACAATCATTAATGAAATGGCGAGAGCCGCCCGACGATGAAATCGGACGGCTCTCGCTTATATAAAGGTTGGGAACCTTAACGGTTCACGGAATCACTTCTGCTTGGTGCTTGCATAGTACGCGGCACCGATGATGCCAGCCTCATTGTGCAGCTTGGCTGCGACGATCGGGGTCTTGATGTCGATGTACGGCAGGAACTTCTCGGACACGCGGGACACGCCGCCGCCGACGACGAACAGCTGCGGATCCAAGTAGAACTCCATCAGGGAATAATACTTGGTCAGACGCTTGGCCCACTTCTTGTAGCCCATGTCGAGCTTTTCGCGAATGGAGGATGCCGCGTACTTTTCGGCGTCACCCTTGCCCTTGAGCAGTTCCAAATGGCCGAGCTCAGTGTTCGGAATGAGCTCGCCGTTGAAGATCAGCGCGGTGCCGATACCGGTACCCAGCGTGGTGGCGACAACCAGGCCGTCCTGGCCTTTGGCTGCGCCGAACTGCTGTTCGGCAAGACCGGCCGCATCAGCGTCGTTCACCACGGTGACCGGACGGCCGCAAGCTTCGGAGAACACTTCGGTGACGTCCACGCCAACCCAAGACTGGTCCAGATTGGCCATGTAGCCGAGCTTCTCGCCAACATGAATCGGAGCGGGGAATGCGATGCCGACCGGAGCGGACTCAGGAACCTCAAAATGCTCGAGCTGCTGGCGAACGATTTCACCAACGGCCTTCGGGGTGGAAACCTCCGGGGTGAGGATCTTCAGACGCGGTTCAGCAAATTCGCCCTTCTCGAGGTTAACCGGGGCTGCCTTAATGCCGGAGCCGCCAATGTCAACGCCAAATGCCTGTGCAGTTTCAATCATCTTCGACCTCTCCTATCAAGGTACATAGTGGGTATATCGAACCGGTAAACGCCATAGTAACTCGCCCCATGCCCCAAAACGCGCCGAAAATACACAATTGGTGAATACGATTGCATAATCTGTCGCAATGAAATGATTTATTCTGCAACTTTTTTTCTGCAAACGATTCGCCCCATGTCAATTCAACGCATCGACATGGGGCGAATAGTAAGAAAATGACCGTCTGAAAACGGTGCGACCCATCACTTGAGCGGCGGCATCGGCTTCCAATCCGGATCATGCAGCAGCTTGCGAGAATCCCACCAACCCTTGGCGATCTGCACCAAGCCGGTCTTGGCATGCTCTCGGTCCACCATCACCAAGCGAATGACTTCCTTGGCGGCGGTCAGCAACGTACCAAAGCCGAACATCAGCGGACGGTAATCGCCGAACGCCATGAAATAGCGTGCCATGTAGCCACGGTTGCGCATGATGTGGTAACGGTTCATGTCGGAGGTGGAGTTGAGCTGGCGTACGCCGGCGATATCCCAATTGCCGATTTCACGAGTGCGGCGCAGAATCACGTCGGGCACCACGATCGGGTTGGTGACTTTGCTGGCGCGATAGCCGTACATCGTATCGTCCCAGTAGATGAAGAAGCGGGGATCCGGCAAACCGATCTGTTCGACGATGTTGCGGCGGAACAGGCCGCCTTCAAAGCACAGGGTGTCCATCACACGATAGCCGGGGCGTCCGAATGCGGCCGGAGCGATCGGATTGGGAATGCCAAGAGGCACGATGAAATCGTACTGCCAGTAGAACGGACCGCCATCATAGTCGTATCGACTGCCCTGGATCACATCATGGCTGCCGGTCCACTTGGCGAGTCGTTCGATGGCTTCAGGCATCACGGCCACGTCGTCGTCCATCACCCAGAACCATTCGGCTCCCAGCTCGTATGCCTTCTTCACGCCGGCGGAGAAGCCGCCTGCGCCGCCGAGATTGTCTGATTGCGGCGCGTACACCACGCGGCTTTCGTTGCCCGACTGGTCGGCGACGGTGTCGCCCCACTGCGCGGTGACCGCTTCGCGGAAATCGCCGACCATGTCTTGGGTTTCGTCGCTGTGCTCGTTGTCCACGACAATGATGCGCCATGGTGCGACAGTGAGTTTTTCGATGGATTCGAACAGGGTGGCGAGCAGCTGCTGACGCCTGTACGTCACCACGACGATAGCCAGCTTTTCGATGGTGTTCTTCGCAACTTGCTTTTCAGTCATGCGTTCCATTCTTGCACTCGCCCTCAACCGAACATCACTGGCGTTCGCATCATGCGGTGCGATTTCATTCGGCGGACGGGCTCTTGCGTATTTCGCGCGGCTTTGCCATAATGTACGGCGTAATGCAGGGGAACCCGTGTTTGTCGGGTTGAGATGGGCCAAGCGAGGCCCGAACCCTTTGAACCTGATGGTTAACACCAGCGTAGGGAGGCATGTCTAGTGACTGCTGTGACATCAACAACCAATTTCGATTATGCGTTCGACGCCACCAAAGGCATCCAACGCAACAATCTTCCGCCGTTCGCGCAGCGCATGCGCAAGGCCGCTGACCTGGTTTGGGAGGAAGGCTACCAGCAGCCGTTCATCCGCGAGCTTGGCGAAGGTACACTGCAACGCGAGCGTTTCGCCTTCTATCTGCTGCAGGATTTTCGTTATGTAAACGATTACGCCAGAGTGCACGCCTTGGGATTGGCTAAGACCACCGACCCTGAAATCATGGCGTTCATGCTCAAGGTGCAAAACGGCGCCCTGCAGGTGGAGACCGAAGTGCACCGTTCCTACTTGGCCAGCTATGGCATCACCGAAGAGCAGATGAACAATGTGCGTCAGTCGGCCTTCGCGCGCGCCTACACGTCGAACATCCTTTCCATCGCCTACGGCAAGGACATTCTCGACATTCTCGTGGCCGTGCTGCCGTGCGCCTGGGTGTATGCGGATTATGGCTACCGTCTTGCCGCCGAGTTCGCGGACACGCTCGACGACAATCCGTACAAGAGCTGGGTCGACATGTATAAGACCGACGAGTTCTGGCAGGATTCCGTGTGGCTGCTCGATCATATCGAGAAACTGGTGACCGACGCGAGTGAAGAGCGCAAGCGCGAGCTGATCGACATTTTCGTGACCGGCGTGGAGAACGAATACATGTTCTGGGCCAGCGCGTACGACATGCAGTACACATGGAAGCCCGAATGGAATCAGGAGCGCTGATAGCACTCCTTCATGGGGTTTCCTGACTTTCGATTGTTTATTTTCATTGCAGCAAGGCGGGTGTCTTCTGATTAGTTTTCAGAAAGCACCCGCCCTGTTATGTTTGGTCGCGTCAGTTTCCCGCTTTACTCGCGCACGAGGCGGATATGTTCCACGTCGTCGCGATGGGAGCGGCGGTAGAGCACGAAACGGTTGCCGATGACCTGCACGAGTTCCGCGTTCAGTTCTTCAGCCAATCCCTCGCCTGCCTCCTTGGCGGTCAGACCGGATCCGTCGAGCACGGAGCACTTGATGAGCTCACGCTTTTCGATGGTTTCGTCCGCCTGCTTGATGGCGTTTTCGCTCAGATCGTTCTTGCCGACCTGGATGAGCGGATTGAGCTTGGTGGCCAGGCCTCGCAGCTGCTTGACCTGCTTTTTGGTTAATGCCATAACTAATTCCATTCTTATCTGTGATGCTTGCTCAAGAGTAGCGTGAGGACGGTAAAATCCGCCGACTGCCTTCAGTTTAGTCCAGCGATCAGAACCAACGCAGCCACATATGCCACAACCACACCGCCCGCGGCAATGTCTCGTTTGGCGATGCTCATCACGCGCCAATGTGTGCGTGCGATACCCTCTTCATAGCATCGCGCGTCGAGTGCAAGACTGAGATTATCGGCATGGCGTATCGCTCCTGCGAATACCGGAATGATAATGGCGGTCATCGCTTTGATCCGCTGCACGAATGTTCCCGTTTCAATGCTGCCGCCTCGGACTGATTGCGCATCCACAATGGCTTTCGCTTCGCTTCCTAACGTGGGCAGGAACCGCAATGCGAGGCTCATCACCAACGCGATCTCCTGCGCATGCATGCCGAATTTTGCGAAAGGTTTGAGCAACGCTTCGAATGCGTCGGTGATGGCCGTGGGCGTGGTGGTGGCAAGGAATACCGCTCCGACGATAATGACCACGACGAATCTGCAGGCGTACAGTATGGCGATACGCACACCGTCGTCGGTGATTGGAATCGGCCCGATGTTCGTAAGAACGTTGCCGGATCGGACGAAGAATATATTGAGCAGTCCGCAGAACACGAACAATGCGAGGAACACGTGAACCGATTTGAACAGTTGTTTCACGCCGATGCCTGATATCGCAACGATCATGCCGGTCAGCAGTGCGGCCACAAGCAACTGCCAGAAGGATCTGATGGCGAACGCGGAGAACATGATCGCCAACGCACTCACCATCTTCACGCGCGGGTCAAGCCGTTCCATAAAACTGCGGTTTTCACGGACGTCTCCCTTTGCACGTCCGGAGTCAATCGCGTGCGGATTCTTCGAATATGCCGTTTCGGAAGTGCCATTGGCTTCGATATTTCGAGTAGCGACATTACCGTTTTGTCTGCGATCAAGCGCAATCACCCGATCGGCGAGCACGTCGATTTCCGTTTGTGAATGGGAAATGATGAGTACGGTGACGCCTTGTGCGTGGAGGGTTTGGATGAGATCGTGCACGCGGGTTGTAGCCGCCTCGTCAAGTCCTGCGGTCGGCTCGTCCATAATAAGGATCTGCGGTTGGCATGCGATGACGCCCGCTATGGCGGCAAGTCGTTGTTGTCCGCCGGAAAGGTCGAATGGCGAACGATCGGCAAGATGTTCGATATGCAGCAGCGTCATGGCTTGATTGACGCGTTCGGATACCTGCGTTTCGTCAAGATGTTGGTTGCGTGGTCCGTAGGCGATATCCTCGGCTACGGTTTCGGCGAAAAGCTGACGTTCAGGATGTTGCATGACGTAGCCGATGGTGGCGTGCAGTTTCTCACGGTCCGCACGTTTGAGCGACTGCATATTGCCGTTGGTGCGTTGACGTGCGACGGGAATGGTATTGATGGTGATGTTGCCGGATTGCGGCTGGTCAAGCGCGCAGAGAAGACGCGCGAGGGTGGTTTTGCCTGCACCGTTATGCCCTGTGATGGCCACGGTTTCGCCCGCATTGATGGTTATGGAAAGCTTATCGAGCACAGGCTTGTTACTGTTTGGATATTGGTATGTCAGATTACGGATTTCAATGATTGGCACAGCCGATGCTGGCTTTGATGCGCCATTTGCGATATTGGATTTGGCAATTGGGTTGCCTTCTCGTGCCGTGTCTGATTCGTCCATTTCCGGAATACTTGCAGTATCACTGTGAGCGCTTTGCACGATACGCCCGCTATCCAGGCGAATGATGCGGTCGGCATTGGCGAATTCGTCACGATGGTGGGTGACGAGAATGATGGTTGTGCCGTGCTGCTGCAATTCGTCAAGAATATGCATGATGTCGGCACGGCCTTGAGGATCGAGCATGGCGGTAGGCTCGTCGAGCACGAGGATTTCGGGATTCATGGCAAGCATGCCGGCGATGGCGACGCGCTGCTGTTGGCCTCCGCTCATTCGCGTGGGATCGGCTTCTCGTTGTTCGCTCATATCGACTGCATCAAGTGACATGGCGATACGCATGCCGATACCATCATGCGAAACCGCAAGGTTTTCCGGACCGAAGGCAACATCATCCTCGGTAATGGTGGTGACGATCTGATCTTCCGGATGTTGGAAAACCGCCCCGATACCATGCCGGGCGCTGCGGTAAGCGTCAGCGTGCGCACCGCTTTCATCGAATACGTTGTTTCCCAACAACGTGACATGTCCGGCATCGGGTGCGGCAAGTCCTGCAATGATGCGTGAAAGTGTGGATTTTCCCGATCCGTTTGGGCCTGCCAAGCATACACGTTCTCCTTGGCGGATGGTCAGGTTCACACCGTCGAGTGCCCAAGTCGCGCCGGAGTCGTAGGTGAAACGAATATCGTGCAATTCGACCGCGATGGTGTTCGTGGCGCTGTCAGGATTCATGGAAAAAGTCTTTCATAAACGGAAGGAACCTTCCATAGGTCGGAAGGTTCCTTTCTATTCATCAATATGGTGAACGAGGCTCAGCGGTTCAACAGGTTGGAGATCGGCTTGTAGATCAGGAAGGTGACCACACCATGGATGGTGAATTTCAACGCGTTGAACGGCAGAAGCGCCGGCACGATCAATGCCACGACCTGTGCGGTGGTCATATGCGCGTAGAACGGTGTGACGATCATATTACCCACAATCGCCACCGCCAAGGCCGCGATCGCACCGACGATGATGCCGATGACCGCGCCTTTGCGGGTCTTGTTCCTGCGGTAGATCAGTGCTGCCGGCACGGATAGCGCCAAAGCCACGAGCACGGCCATAAGCGTGCCCCATGGGTTGGTGAACAGGTGCGGCAGGAAGCCGAGCACGCTGACGATTACCGCCGCCGCTGGCCCATAGGCGAAACCTGCCACCAGGCTGACAATGCCGGATGGATCATATTTGAGCCATTCCACACCCGGCACAATGGGAAATTCCACAAAGCTGACGGCCATCGACAGCGCCACGAACAGCGCATACATGGCGATGCGTTTGGTGGACCAGCGTCCAGAGTCGGCCACGCCTGTGGAATGCGCGTTGTCGGGGCGCGTCATGCTTTCGCTGGCGATTTCGGTGTCGTTGTTTTGGATATTATTTGGTGAGGATACACTCATGTTGAGCCCCGTTTCTTCCATCCGGACTTTGACCGTTGGCCCCGGATTCTCACCGGATCAGCCGCTTTCGCGGGTCGCGGGCTTCGGCATGGGACCGTTATGAACGTCAGTCGTACCGTTACCGCCAGTAAGGATTTTCACCTTCCCTGAAACTTGCACGACAATATATACGCCCACCATGCGATATTCGCAACCTATGTTCCGTTTTTATTTTGCGATTTGGAACGCAAGATTCCTCCGACCGCACGTCACGACAACAGGCCGAGCAGGTCGTCTTTGCTGAGTGTGCCGACGCCTCCGGATGCGGTACCGTCGGTGAACTGTTGGGCGAGTTCGCTTTTCTTCTCCTGAAGTTTGAGAATACGTTCCTCGATGGTGTCTTTGGCTACGATTTGGTACACGTTCACATCCTGCGTCTGTCCGATACGATGCGCACGGTCGGTTGCCTGGTTCTGCGCGGCGGCGTTCCACCATGGGTCGGCGTGCACCACCACGGATGCGCCCACGAGGTTCAGGCCCGTGTTGCCGGCTTTGAGCGAGATGAGGAATACGGGCACGTCATTGCCGTTGAATTCGTCGACCAGTTCCACACGGCGTTTCTTCGGCGTCTCGCCGGTGATGGTGTAGTATTCCACGCCTTGTTCGGCGAGTCTGGCGCCGATGAGTTCGAGGAACGAGGTGAATTGCGAGAACACGAGGACCTTTTTGCCTTCGTCCATGCATGTGGCCACGAGTTCGGCGATGGCGTCGAGTTTGGCAGAGGCGTTCTTCGCGTCGGCGTATACGAGTCTTGGATCGCAGCAGATTTCGCGCAGCAAGGTGAATTCGGCGAGGATGCGGATCTTCTTGGTGTTGAAGTCGGCGTCCGACGCCTTGGTGAGCGTGGCGCGTAGCCGCTGTTCGTGTGCGGCGTACAGTTTGCGCTGCTCTCCTTCCAGTTTGACGGTGAGCACGTTCTCGAATTTGTCGGGCAGGTCGGTGAGCACGTCTTTTTTCAGACGGCGTTTGATGAACAGTCCCACCAATGCCTGCAGTTTGTCGGCCATGACGGAATGTTCCGGACCGGGAGCCATGATCGGCTGCTCGTATTTTTCGCGGAATTTCGTATAGGTGCCGAGCAGTCCGGGCATGAGGAAGTCGAAAATGCTCCACAGTTCGCTCAACCGGTTTTCGATTGGCGTGCCGGTCAGAGCGAAGCGATGGTCGGCCGTGACCTGTTTGACCGATTTGGCCACCTTTGTGGCATGGTTTTTGATGTATTGCGCCTCGTCGAGCGCCATCAGCGCGAAATGGCAGGCTGCGTAATCGTCCACGTCGCGACGCAGCAGATCGTAGGAGGTGATCACCACGTCGGTGCCGTCGTACGTCGTGGTGCCATTCGTCGTAGCACCGTCGTTCTCCTGCGATTGCGCGGCCACCGTCGCGATGGCCTTGCGTCGCTGCGCTTTCGTACCGGCGACGACTTCCACCGTCAGATCGCCCGCGAATTTCTCGCATTCCGCGGCCCAGTTGTAGACGAGCGATGCCGGGCAGACGATGAGTGACGGACCGTTTCCTTTGCGCGCTTCGATGAGCGAGAGCAGCTGCACGGATTTGCCGAGGCCCATCTCGTCGGCGAGGATGCCGCCGAAGCCCTTGTCCCACAGGGTGGACAGCCATTGGAAGCCCTCCACCTGGTATGGGCGGAGCACGGTTTTGAGCCGTTCGGGCACTTCGTAGCGCTTCGGATCGACGATTTTCACATCGTTGACATAGTCCACGAACGAGGCGCTTTTGCCTTCGTCGTCCACTTGGGAGTCCAGCAGGAACGCTTGGTATCCGGGGATTTTGATGATGCCGGAGTCGAGCTGTTTTTCACTCAGGTCGAGGTCCGTGGACACTTGGTCGAGCTCATGCAGGTCGGCTTCCTTCAAATCCACGAACGTGCCGTTTTTGAGCCGATGGTAGCGGCGTTTTCTGCGGTAGGAGTCAAGCAGCGCGCCGACTTCGTTCATCGGCATCTCGTCGGCGATCGGTGAGATTTCAACGAGGTTCGAGTCGATGGACAAGCCGACCTTCACCGATGGCGGGTTGGGCTGCATCATGCCATCGAATGCCGCCGTGGAGAAGACCTGGCCCACCGATTTGAGGATCTGCACGCCGTCGGTGAGCATGAGCAGAATAGCCTGCTCGTCCTCTTCTTTGACGCGTGCCACGTCGATGGAGCTCCATGTAGGGCACAGCTGGCGTACCACCTGCACGGCGAACGATTCTCGTGACAGGTCGCGTTTGACCTGCGAGGCTCTTGAACGTGAATCGGGGTTGATCACGCCGCGCAGTTCTTTGGCGATGGGCACCAGTTGGAAGGTGAAGTCACCGTATTTCGCCACCGCTTCGCAGGTGATGCCGTACAAATCGCGGTCCAGATAGAATTCGATCCGGCATTCGGTTCCCACCGCTTCGGTCACTTCCTGCGGAATGTCGAATCCGATGCCCGCTTCGGTGAGTTTCGGCACGATGGTTCGGGCGAACATGGGCCAGTCGTTTTCGGCGATGAACACGCCGTCCGGATCGTCGGAACATAGGTCAGGTAGCACCTGTAATGCCGGGCGCAGTTTATCGGTGCAGCGGAAGAGCCCGTCGATGCCTATCCTGTCCGTCTCCGTGGAATCGTCGGGACGTTCGCGGCTGAAAATGTAGAAGCCGTTGCATCCGTTGATGACATCGGAGATGCTTTGGTTCGATGTGATGCGCACGCCCGACGCGGTGCCCTCATGCACGTAGGACGCCTTGAACGTGAAGGTGGGGTCGCCTTCGACAATGTCAAGGCCGAACGGTTCGCCTCCTTCGTTGGCCATGTGGATGCGGCTTGGCCCGGATTTCTTGGTGCGTTGGAAATCTTCGATAAGCAATCGTCTCAGCCCGTCACCGTCCGACGTGCGCAGGAAACCGCGGGCCTTCGACTCGTGTTCCTTGTATTCGTCCTGTGTCACGGCGTGGAACAGGTCGAGCAGGTCGCATGCCTCCCAATCGGTGAGGACGAGTTCACGGTCGATGCGTACCGCTTCGCCGTAATAGTATCCGTTTTGCAGTTGGGCCGCCGTTCTGGATGCGATCACCTGCTGTAGGAAGCGGTATAGCTTCAGCGAGAAGGGGTCGAGCATGTCCGGAGTGTGGGTGAACGCGAGTTTTTTGCCATATGACTCGTATGTTCCCGTCCGCATGTCGGCCACGAATCTTGAGATGTTTTTGAGCGCATAGTCGGCGTCGCCGCATCCGATGTGCAGGGACAGGCGCAGGGCGTCATGGCCGTTGATCAGCGTGGGCTCGAGGTACACGCTTCCCGGTTTGACGTCGACCGGCGCGCTTGATTTGCGTTTCGGTTTGGCGGCTCCCTGTCCGGAGGCGCCACGTTGTTCCTCGATCAATCGGCTTTTCGCGTTGATGATTCGTTTCAGCACGTCGAGTTGGGCGTTCTCGCCGGCGTTGTTGCTTTTCGCATCGAGGGAGCGCATGTAGTCGGCGAGGGCCCGAGGTGTTGCGGCTGCGGCGTGGAATCCCCGGAATCGTTCCGGCTGTTGCAGGAACAGCAGCAGCATGGCGGCTACGTGCTTGCACATGCCGGTATACCGGCGGCCGGTGGAGGAAGCCGAGTCGTCATCATCGTTGACGTGGCCGTACGTGCTGCCGGAGCCGAAATCGTCGTAGTCGTCGACGTAATCGTAGTCGTCGTCATCGTCGAAGCTGCGGTATTTCGGACTGTTGTGGTAGTCGAAGGTCCGGTAGGAACCGTAGCCGCGCTGCGAACCGCTGAATGCCGGGCAGGAGCAGTAACGTGCCAGAAACAGCTCGTCGGCGAAATCAAGCGTGGCTTGCACTTCGTAACGGCTGGAGGGTGAGGTGGTGCCCCGTATGGTGGCATACAGGGTGATGCGGTTGGATGCGGTGTCGTTCAGGCAATGCAGGTCCTCCATTTTGGAACGCCATTGGTTGGCGATGCCGCGGGCGCGCTGCAGTACCGGCTGGCTGCATTCGCTGCGCAGCTCGTCGGAAAGCCATGCCAGAGTGTCCGCCACCTGAACCCCCATCGTTCGTACGTTTGTTCTCATGCAACCATACCAGCGCGATGGAACAGCAAAAGCCGCGGCCCGATCCGGACCGCGGCATGTTATCGCCCGTGTTGCGTCAGCGGCAGCGTTTGGTCAGCGGCTGCCATGGGTCGAGTTCCACCGGCTCGGTTTCGAGCAGCGCTCGGGTGGCGTCGTCGAGGTATTCCTTGCGGATGATGATTTCGGTCACATAGCGGTCGAACCACTTGTCGGAGGCCACGTAGTAGCCGTCTTCGCCGTTGTCTTTGCCCCAGCTGTTCTCCACTTTCCAGCGGTTCGGCTTGCCTTGCTCGTCAAGGTTCACGCCGGTGAGGGTCATGGCATGGTTGCTTGGACTGTCGCCGTATTCGAGGCCGTACGCCTTGTCGAAGTCGAAATCGGTGCCGAACAGCTGGTCCACGCGCACGCTGTCGCAGTCGAAATAGCCGGCCGCACGCAGCGAGAACTGGGTGCAGTCGCAGGCGAACCAGATCGGGTGTCCGGCGCTAATCTGGTCGACCGCGGCCTTTTTGAACACGTCGAGCGGCACGTTGACGAATTCCATATCCCCCGCTTCGGCCACATTGGCGGTGTAGCGGATGCGGTAACGCTTGTTGAACGGACGGGACGCCATCGGCACGTTGCACAACGTCACCAGATCGTCGACGTCCACCGGCACGTACTTCTTGTAGAATTCCATCGGCGTGATGCCGGTTTCGCGGATCTGTCTGCGCTCGTCCTTGCCGGTTTTCGGCTTGTCGGCCTCGTCTTCGCCGCTTTTCTTATCGTCCTTCTTGTCATCGTCGCTCACGCGGGCCAGGAAGTCGAACTTCTCCGGCGGCTCGCCCAACGAGATGGCGCACATGCGGTACACGGTGGACATGTCGTCGTCCTTGACCGCGCGCAGTTCATCGACCGTGGCGCCGGCTGCGTAACGTTCGCGCAGGTCGGCGGCGAACTGGCGCAGCCTGCTGTTGAGGTATTGTTTGAACGCGTCGGAGTCCTTGGAATTGGCGGATTCCGGGTAGGCGCTCTTCGGCACGAGACCATACTTGTCTACAAGGGCGGCGAACATCTGCCACCAACCGCCGTCATCGGCCGGCCCGTAGTTGATCTCCTGGAACAGGCGGCTGTCGGTCGGCTCGTCGAGCGTGGCGAACACGTTTTCGAGATACGTGTTGGATTTTTCCATCGCATCCCAGAAGAACAGGTAGGTTTCGGAGAATTCGAAATCGTCGAGTCCCCACTGGTGCATGAGCTCGTAACGCAGGGTGTTGAGGGATGCGAACATCCAGCAGCGGCCGGATCGGCGCTGGTTGGTGATGGACCCCTGTTTCAGTTCGATGGAGAAGTCGCGTGGCAGCGCGCGCTGGCCTTTGTAGTCGGTGGCGGCTTCGAGCACGCCCGAGGACACCGCGGCGTTGGCGGCCACAAGGTTGGCCCGGTCGGCGTTGAAGTCTTTGGCGTATTGTGCGAGACGTTCCGGTTTGATTGCTGTGATGCTGTTGGTCATACGGCCGATTCTTGCCATACGTCTTGACGGATGCGAAATACTGGTTTCGGCATGCCGAAAAATCTGCCGTAAATAAGCGATTCGAATTCGTTCCGGGGATATTCTTGTACTACTTGAGGGGTTTTTAGGGTGAGGAGCGTATCATGCGTCGTCATGGTTCGATGATGGTTGTTTTGTCCGGATTGCTGGCTGCGAGTCTGGCCATCGGATTGCCGGTCGGTTCGGCGTATGCGGACGAGCCGACGGATGGCACCGGGGCCGGCACGTCCGCCACGGAGGTGTTGGATTCGTTGGAGGTCAAGGGCCGCGCGCCGAAAACCGGGTACAAGCGCACTCAATTCGGCAAGGCGTGGGCCGACGTGGACCACAACGGCTGCGACACCCGCAATGATATCCTCAACCGCGATCTGACCGGCGTGAGGCACAAGTGGCGTACGCACAATTGCGTGGTGAAGTCCGGAAAACTGCATGATCCATACACTGGCAAGGACATCAAGTTCAAGAAGGGCAAGAAGACTTCCACCGCGGTGCAGATCGACCATGTGGTGGCGTTGAGCGATGCGTGGCAGAAGGGCGCGCAGAAGCTCAGCGAGGAGCGCCGCACCGCATTGGCGAACGATCCGTACAATCTGCTGGCCGTGCAGGGGCGTGCCAACCAGAAGAAGTCCGATGGCGATGCGGCCACGTGGCTGCCGTCCAACAAGGGGTTCCGTTGCGAATACGTGGCGCGTCAGATCGGCGTGAAGCACAAATACTCACTGTGGGTCACGCAGGCCGAAAAGGAAGCCATGGCCAAGGTGCTGTCCTCCTGCCCGACGCAAACCGTGCCCGACTACACGGGGGTCAAGGATTCCACAGCCGAGAAGACCACCGAGTCCGAGCAGACCGAACAGACGCAAACCGAACAGTCAGCTGAGCAGGCCCAGCAGACTCAACAAACGACACAGGCACCTGCGCCCGAACCCGCTCCGGCTCCGGCTCCCGCGCCCCAACCAGCGCCACAGCAGGACGTCTACTACCAGAACTGCACCGCGGCACGAGCCGCTGGCGCCGCGCCTATCTACCAGGGCCAGCCGGGCTACCGTTCACAACTGGACCGCGACCATGACGGAGTCGCCTGCGAATAAATCCAATGCAGCGTCTCCGCCTTTCCGGTTGTAAGACGTATGACGGTGAGGCATAGGAAAAGCGCCGGGTTATTCATCCGGCGCTTTTCCTATGCCTCAGCCTCTTTCCGCATTTTCCGCAGTGCAGTCATGAGAACCGCTATGGTCTGCGCAGCCGCGCGATGTCGTCACGCAGCTGGTTGACGGTGTCCGTCAGTTCCCGCACATTGTGGCGCAACTGTTCCGTTTCCGATTCCGCCGCATCCGCACGCTTGTCGGTCTCGTCACGAACACGGTCAACGATCCATGAAGCCAGCGTCGCGGTGACGATGCCAATCAGGGCAACGCCGGTTATCATCAGTCCGATGGCGATGCATCTTCCCTGCCATGTCACCGGGGACAAATCGCCATAGCCGACTGTGGTGACGGTCACGAACGACCACCATATCGCTTCACCGAAATCGGTGATGGAAGCGCCTGGAACACCACGTTCCACATCCAATTCGGCAAGGGCGCCGATATACATCAGTAGTGTCACGCTGCAGCATGTGTACAGTGTGATGCGCCCACGCACCGCCATGCCACCGGTACGATTGAGCACGTTGAGCACTGCCACCAGACGCAGCAGTCTCAACGGCCTGAAGACGGGCAATGCGATGGACACCAGCATCAGCAGATTGTCTTTGAACCAAGTTTTCTTATCTTCTGCCAGCAGGATCGAAACGACGCAGTCGGCGATGAACACCATCCAGATGATGTTGATCACCATTTCACACAACAGGATATGCGTCCTCGCCAGAACTTCCCACGAATACGCGAACAGGAACACCAACGCCAATGCCGTCATGAACCATTCCGTCGCACGACGCCATTTGTTCAATGTCATACCCTTTCCTTTCTTCCCGACTGCCATCATACGGGTCTCCCCGCACGCGCGACCGTCAGCTTTTGATGGGCATGCGATTGTCGAGCGACTGACCGTTGGCGTAGCAGCGGACGTTGCCTAATGCAATGGAGATGATACTGCGTTCGGTGATCTCAAGATGGTTGCCTCCCGCCACATGTGGGGTGATGAGGCATTTCGGCTCGCACCACAGCGGTGAGTCGGCCGGCAGCGGCTCCGGTTCGGTCACATCGAGCGCGGCGCCATGGATTCGTCCTTCCGCGAGCGCGTCGGCAAGCGCCTGACTTTCAATGGCGTCGCCGCGGCCCGCGTTGATGATGATGGCGTCAGGTTTGAGAGATGCGATGCGTTCCGCATTGAGCAGGTGGTACGTTGTCGGAGTGGATGGTACGCACATGGCGATCACATCGGCGTATTGCAGCACGTCGTCGAGGGAATCGAAACCGACCATATAATCGACGCCCGGCGCTTCGACGGCGGGATTACGGCGAATGCCAATGGTTGTCATTCCGACGTTTTTGCAGAGTCGTGCGAAGTGTGATCCGATGTCACCGGTTCCGATGACGAGCGCCGTTTTTCCGTTGGGGCTGACGGCGCGGCCCGCGTCTTGCCACATGGCATTCGGGTTGCTTGCCGCATAGATGTGCAGGTTCTTCATGATGGCCCACATCATGGCGAACATGTGTTCGGAGACGCTTTGTCCGTAGGCTCCGGTGGCATTGGTGAGCATGGATCCGGGCTGTAAGATGCCGGGTCGCTGGTATTTGTCGACGCCGGCGCTCCAAGTTTGAAGCCATTCGAGTTTGGGGCACTGCGCGCATTCCTCGGGCGCGATGTTGCCGATGACCGCGGTGGCTTTGGCTTTGAGCTCCTCCGGTACTGCGGCGGTCCAGCTCATGCTTCCCCGTTGGGTCGAATCGCCGACGAATTCCTGTGGTATGTCTTTCGCGGCACGTATGAATTGCGCACGTTCGGATTCGGTCAACGGCAGGCAGTTGACGATCAATTTGCGGTCGTTCCATATTCCCATGCGTTTTACCCTATGACAATCGTCGGATATAGGGTTTCACGTTGGGTTCTGGGTCAGACGCCGAGTGCGTCGGTGTCAAAGATGATGGTGACCGGACCGTCGTTGGCGAGCCGCACGCGCATGTGGGAGCCGAATCGTCCTTCTTTTACTTCGAGTCCTTGTGCGCGCAGGGCGTCGTTGAATCCGTGCCATGTCTGTTCGGCGTGCGCGGGCGCTCCGGCTTTCACGAAGCTTGGGCAGTTGCCTTTGCGCACGTTCGCGTATAGCGTGAATTGGGAGATGGACAGCACACTACCGTTCACGTCGTGGATGGAACGGTTCATTTTGCCGTTCTCGTCTTCGAAGACGCGTAGGTTGGCGATTTTGCGGGCGAGCCAGTCGATTTGTTTCGCTCCGTCCGTGTCTTCCACTCCGGCAAGCAGCACATAGCCGATGCCTATATGCTGTGGTTCGAATGTGGTGTCGACTTCTCCGCTTGTCTCGTCGACCACGTCGACGGATCCTTCGCTGACCTTCTGCAATACGATGCGCATATTCCGTCCCGTTCTTTTCAGCCGGCGTAGTCGACGATGGCTTGCGTGACCTGTTTCAGGTAGTCGAGCGACGTCTGCCAATCGTCCGGCACTTCGATGGAATGGTCGGCACCAGCGTACGTGCGCACATAATCGGTGAGCAGATGCGCTTTGGCGTCATCGTAGTATGGGTCGGCGTCACCTGCGCAGATTAGCGGCATCGGGCTGCCGGCAGTTCCCGGCAGCGGCGCGGGAATGACCGACTTGTGCTTGTCGAATGGCGGCGGGTTGAGTACCGGGGTGAGCAGCACCACGCGCAATCCTAGTTTTGCGGAATGCGGATATGAGAGTGTGGAGAGCGATTTGGTGACGACCAGCAACTGCGGCTCCTCACCCGATTCAGCAGCATGTTCGAGCGCCGCCTTGCGCCATTCGTCGACCACGCGTTCCATGCAGGCGATCATTTCCGGAAACTCGACGCTTTCCGTCAGTTTCAGGTCGAGCCGGTCCACGAACCATCCGTTGGTCGCAAGCGCCTGCGCTGCCCAGTACAGCAGCGGTCGGTCTACGGTGTATCCAATGCCCGGCATGATGAGCACGTGCTTGCCGGTTTCGGTGTTCTTCACACGGTTCTTACCCCATGGCGTGACCGCCGGTGTGACGTTTTTCGTTGTTGGTTGCGTGCCGTTCTTGCCCATGCTGTGTTTGATTCGCCTTTTCGCGTGTTCCGTCCGTCTTGGCCGGTCGTTGTGGCCGGCGTCATTTCCCATATTGCATGCTAGGCGGCGCCGGCTACAATCGTTTCCGTCAGTTCACCACGCATTGGTTGTTGTGGATTTTCGTGGCCATGTCGTTCGTTTCGGCGTCGTAGATGTTCCAGCTAAGTTTTCTCATCCCATATTTCATGGCGGCCTCTTTTCGGATGACTACGTTCATTGTATGAGGCATTGAACGCACAGCAGTCGAAACGGCCAAAACATCAGCCGAGCAACTCATACACATTGCGCATGACGAGCAGCCCGTCCGTCATCCATTGGTAGGCTTCCGTCATGTCACTGGCAAAATCCACGTCACGGCGCACCCAAAGGCGTCGGTTTTTCTTGTCAGCTTCCGGCTCATCCCACATCACCTCGCCCAGATGTGCCAGTATCCGTTCAACGGAATCCCTCATGGTGCAGAGCTTCGCGTACTGGAACGTGTCGGTGAAGTACAGATCGACCGCAATATAGCCGCCTCGAATATTCAACGCCCCATCCGGGTGGCAGAAACCCAAGTCCACGCCGAAACTCGTCCACGTGTCGCTGTTCGTCTTGCGGCCGGACGGATCGCCATACACGTCGACAAAGTCGAGTCGCGTTGCGGCATATTCGTACAGGCCGTTCCAGAAGCTGCGCCGCAGCGAGATATTGCCGCTGACTTGCCGCAGTTCGTCTAAGGTTCTGCCGTCCGCAACTTTCCACACTATCCAACCGTTGATCTGCTTATCCTCGCCGGTTTTGAGCATTCTGGCGCGGCGAAATGCGCCGGATGGGCTGTCGAATATCTCGCCATTGGACAGGCGGATGCGGTGGTCTTCGGTTACGGTTGCCGTGGCGGTTATGCCGGCATACTGGCTTTCCAGTGCGGCTCCAGCTGCAAGAATGCCCCGCTTGCATAGATCAGCGAAATCAACGGCATTCTGTTCGCGTTCCCCCTGGTTCACGTTCCGATTGCGCAGAGTCTGCATAACCTCATTCCCCGCTGTGGGGCATGCCCACACCTGCAATGCGAGATCGGCAAGTCGGGTGCCTCGCTGCGCGATTGCCTGTTCATTCCATTGCGAAGCATCGTGCAGTTCTGCGGAAATGGATAGGTATTCGCTATCGTATCCGCCGATTGCGCGGTTTTTCTTCTGTTCGAATGTTCCGTCGGAAAGCTCCGAATTGTATGCGGTCAATGTCAGATTGCCCAAACTGTTCACCAGCAGTGGGAATCGGTCGAGGTCTGCGAGCATATTGCGCCATTCGGCGTGCGCCATGGCGTTCTGCGGCATGATGTGTTCGATGGTGTATTCGCTGAAGAACCGCGGATCCTTGGGGTGGTTGTGGTTCTCCAAGCCGGCAAGCAGATACTTGCATCGCCAGGCCGGCCGGTACAGGTTCTCGCCGAGCAACGCCTGTCTGAATTCACTGTCCGTAGGCATGCGTGTGGCTTTGGCGGTCTCGGTGATGAGTAGTGCGGCGAAGGTTTCGGCCAAATCATCTTCAGCCGAATCAAGTCTGACGATCAGCGACGGAACGAGCTTGTTCAATCCGTTGCTGGATACCGAGCAGATCATTCTGCGGAACAGATACGATTCAAGATCCGCAAGCATGCGCAGCAGTCCATCACAACTTACGCGATCACGCTTCCATGCCGCGAACATGTACATAACCAACGGGTCTGTAACCGTGCTATCCAGTTTTTGAATCAGGTCGAGACGTTGGTCCACGTTCATGTCGCCACTGCCAGCGGCGACAACGCCTTTGATAGCGGCATAGTACTTGGCGTATTCCAGCATGTTCTCAAGAAGATTTCGCACGCGTTCCATGCGTGACAAGGGACTGTCGGCCGCAAAACGTTTGAATTCCGCATACATGGCGCGACCTTTGAGCACGGGCTTTTTCAATGTGACGACCATCCAGTCGTGCAGGAACGCATCGAATGAGAGGTTGCCGAGAACACGTTCCATGGGCAGCCAGTAGTCGGCGTATAGGGCGTTCTGCTCGGCCATGGGACACCCCATGAGCATGTAGTTGCGTACCAGATCGGAAGTCTCCAGATCAAGCCCGGTGGAATTCATTGATTCGAATACCAGTTGCGGTTCGTCACGATCTTGGTCCAAGGTGACAGACACGACTTCGAGACGCTGCAAACCGTTCCACACCACGCTCGCATCATCGATTGCGGCGACCAGTGAACGGAACAGATCGAGGTTCGTTTCCAGCCGGGAATCCGTATTGGCATGGTTTGGCCGATCAGGGGCGACCACATGGTCGCACATGCTGTGCAGCACTTCCCTATCGTCGCCGGAAAGCGTCAGCTTGTAGCGGCCTTCGCCGGTTGCGTACTTGTCGACAAGATAGCCACGGTCGATGAGCATGTCTGCGGAGAATCGCAGGTTTTCAGGGCGCTCTCGGACATATTCGGCCAGTGCGATAAGCAACAGGCTCACCGAGGTGAGGCGCTGCTGGCCGTCGATGAGCAGACACCGGCTGACACCATCCGGGCCGATGCCGCCTTCCTGCATCCACACGATCGACCCGGTGAAATGCGTTCTCTCAGGATGCCTGCCAGCCGTTACAATGTCGGCCCACAATTGCCGGCACTGCGCCTCACCCCATGAGTATCTGCGCTGATACACCGGAACCACGAACCGAAGCGAACCGGTCAATAAGTCCAGCAGGATTTTCTTTCCAGCGTCCATGGTGTTCCTCTTCCCTACCCCACATGCGCCGAGACGCCAGTTAGCAGCACACCTTTTTTGGCGCGTGTCATGGCTACGTAAATAAGGCTTCGCTCTTCCTTGTAAATCTCGTTCAACGCGGCCGGATCAGCACCGGCAGACTGCAATGCAGGTTTTGGCGGGCATATCCCATCGTTCACGTCAACCACTACAACATAGTCGAATTCCAGTCCTTTGACTCGATGCATGGTAGCGATACGGATTCCCTGCTTTTGCCTGTTTTCCGCTTCTCTGCCAAGCCGGTACACACCATATGGCAGGCCATCATCGAGCGTCTTATACCACTGGTCAATACAGTAGCGACTTCTCGCCACCACGCACACATTACGCGGATCGACGCGCTCACTGCCGGATTCATCATCATCCGTCTCATTAGCCGGGCCGCACAGCTCGTAAATCCATGCCCTTACGGCGTCCATTTCATCCGATTGGGAAGCAAACCGTCGCGTTTCCGGAACAGGACCGTTCATCAGTGACCGGCTATCGCCAGTCGAGCTTTCCTCTCCGTCCAGGTCATCGAACGTTGTGGCCGGTGACGCATCCCCAATGCCACGAACAGCCGCAAACACCGAGTCCGCGACATCGGCACCGGAACTGCGGAAAATGGAGTCAGCGGCACTACGAATCTGCTCGGTGGTGCGATAGTTGATTCGCAATTTGCGGGCACGACCCTGGATACGGATGCCGCATTTCGACAACACCGCAGTATGCCCGTAGATGCGCTGCTGCGCGTCACCGACGATGAAGATGTCGTTATCACCCTCGTCCACCAGAGCGCGAATCACACGATATGCCGGCGCGGAGAAGTCCTGTCCCTCATCAACCACCACATGCGCGTATTTCCTCGACGCATCGCCCTGCGTGAGCAGAGACACGGCATTCTGCATGGCCGTGTCCACATCGTACGCGTCGTTCGACTGCATGATGCGCCGATATGTTTCCACAACCTGCCATACGGCAAGTTTCTGGGCTCGATTCAATCTCGTGCCACGCCCCTTACGCAGCACGCGCATGTAGTCGGCCGCGTTCCGTACCTGTTGCGGCACAATCACCTGGCTGAGCTCGCTTTTGAAGAAGGAGACCGTGAGTTTCGGATCGTTCACGCCGATGGAGGCGATGGCCTTGCGCCACGCGTCGTCAAGATCGTTACCGTGATCGAAACTGCCGTCATACCAGATTTCGCCGGAATAACCATGGCTCGTCAGTAGGTCTTTCACGAGTTTGTCGAGATTGACCACGTCGATGGCATTGAATTCGTCTGGCGTGCAGATGAGTTTCAGGTTCGATGCAATATCGGTGGCAAGATTACGCGAGTATGTGGTGAACAGCACTTTCTGACGGCTATCGCTTCTCAGCAGTCTTGCAGCGAGACGTTTCGCGCGATGCATGGCCACCACGGTCTTTCCCGTACCGGCACCGCCGAGCAGGCGGAACGGACCATGGTAATCATGTTCCACATAAAGACGCTGCGATGGATGCAGGAACACACGCCACTGTTCCAATGGCGCATCCAGAATACGTTTGAGATCCGCCTCTCCTTGCACGACCACGAAAGACTGCTGCGATGCATAGCTTGATAGAGCGGCACGGAAATCCTCCGGGTCCGCCTCTTCACCAGATTCGATGGACGATGCAGGCACCTGCTGCTCAAGCCCCAGCCTGTCACTGGTCTTGCCTTCAGTCTCATCAAGCAGTCCGAAGACCTCGGACTTGGGAAGTCCTTCGGCCACAAAAGTGAGGTACGTGAAGGCATCTTCCGGAAGTCTCGATCCCCACCGATCGAACGCTTCCCACGTCTTTCTCGTGCACATGACCGGCACATACATGTCTGGCACGCCGAACCGGCGCATATCGTTATCCGTCAATGCCAAGTAAGTATCGGGAAGCGGACCGGTATGCGGTTTGGGAACCGCCTTTGGCACGTTATTCGTAATGGCCGGAGTTGTAATGGCCGAAGCCGTCCCCCGATTCGCACCAGTATCTTCTGCAGGATGGGGAACAGATTCCAAAGCGGTGAAATCAGGCTGGACGGCCTTTACAGCAACGCTCTCCCGCCCAACTTCGCTCTGGGAATCTTCACGCATTGCCGTGTCGATTTCCTCTTGAGAAACCATATCGTACAGCTGGATGGCCCTCGTGTTCGGGTTGACGTCGAGTTTCTTTGTTTCCGCCCATTTGTAGGCATCATCGTGGTCGCCAACGTACAGCAGGACGTACACATTGCTGCTTTTCTGGAAAGCGATGATGGCGCGATACCGTTGGTCGATGCGCGCGGAATACAGTTTTTCGTCCGCCGCATTGGCGATTCGTTCCAGATTGATTCCTGATGATCGGGGATTCGTCTGGAATTTTGTCAGAAACGTCGTGGCATGTTTCTGCGCTTTCTTTGGCAAATCGAACAAGCTGCCCATAAGATCACGGCCAAGCGCGACCACGGGTTTGTTCATCGTACGTATATCTGCCATCAACGTTCCTCACCTTCCGTCAGTGAAGCGAACACCTTGTCAAGGTCATCGTTGTTTTCTGTAATGATAGTCCAGCCGCGCTTGACGAATTCGTCGACGTTCTCTCGGTCGGATTGCAAGTCGTAGGACGGGAAAAACACGATCTTCCCATCTTCCCATGCAAGTTCCGCCTGTGCAACGATTTCCTCGTTCGCATCCAGCAGTTCGTATCCGAGCGCATCCGGTGCCGGTATGCCAGACTCGATAAACCGTGTGACGGCCTCTTTGGTTTCATCCGTGCAGTACGCGTAGGTCGGATCCGTCAGAATATCGTTCCATGCGGAGTCATTGCCCTCATGCACGTCAGGAATATTCCGCAGACCGCTGCGAAGCGGCTCGTACATGGACTCGTCGCGTAGTGCGGCATCACCGACGGCATGGGAGTATTCCGAGAATTGCATCACGTTCGCAAAATGCCAGAAGGCCGCCCACTGCGTTTTGAACGCCTCTGCCTCGTTCTCGTTTAAAGTATTCAACGGATTATAGTCATCGTTCTTTGCTTTCGCGGCATCACGTTGAACGTCCGAGAACACCATGCCGACATGGGGTTCGGTGGTTCGCATATCCTCTCCAATGCACAAGCCGGATTGGAATTTGAGTCTCGTGCAGTTCAAAGGATTCCAAGACGAGCAGATCATGAACACCGATTCGTTCTCGCCGTGCAGTGTTTCAATCCTATGCAGAACATCTACGGCATGAGGTTCGACGCTCTTGTTCCGCGGGTTCAGGGCATAGCTCATCGCCAGCGCCTGGGTGGTGAATATCCGTTCGGCATCCGGTTCCGCAAGATAATATTCCAGCAGGGCCATTGCCGGAACCTCGCCGGGATCGAATTCGTCCGCCCTCCTGCCAATCGTGCCCTTGTAAGCCGCCGGAGACGGCATGGCTTTGGGCGTCAACAGCGGATCGGCGAGCTGCGCCGCATCCTTGCCCTGCACGTATCCGATCACATCGTCATAATCCAAGGACCATACACGGTAGCCTGCCCGACGAAGCGCTTCCCTCTTCAGGGAATCCTGGGCGACAATGCCTGCATGATATTGCAGCCCGTCGGTGAAGATGGCAACCGGCTTTCTTCCGTCATGTTTGACCACATCGCCGGATTCGTCGATATTGCTGACCGTCAGCACGAAATCGGGTTTGCAGGGAATCGCGACTCCATCGGCCGGTCCCAGCGAGACTTGCGGTTCGACGCTCCATACGCTTCCGTTCACAGTGACGGAATATCCGGGTTTGCTATTGATGAATTCGTCCTTGACGACGGCACGGCGGCCCTTGGCATCGTCGGATTCCGCGAAGGGATGGGCATGCATGCACCGGAGCGCTTCGACGAACTGCTGTTCGAGCCCGCTATCGAACAGTTTGTTCGTGGTGATCTTCGAAACAGTCTTCACACGGCTCCGTTTATTGGACGGGTCGAGGATGACCGTAAGCATTGCCAACGCTGTCTTACGGGAAATGAGTTTCAGATCCCGGCTTTGCCTGTATGCATACAGACATCTGTAACATCCGTCACTGTCATTCTTTGCACATTCGCAATGCTCCATGACTTCCTTAGCCTTGGCAAGCACCTCGAACATCGTGTCTGGGTCGGACAGTTGCTTAAGATAGCCGGTTCCTCCGGGTACTGTGTCATATAGCGCAAGATAGGTTTTGCGCAGTCCGGAATTGTCCGGCAACGGCTCGTTCATGAGCGTCGCCTGCAGATGATCCACATTGCCGAAGCGTTCACGCAGCCCAAGCATCACCGCTGCGGTCAGCGACTCCGCGGCACCGTCCGCACCTTGGACGTCGGCAAGTCCCGGCACAAGCATGCGCAGCACTTCCGATTTGACCTCACGGTACAGGAACAGGCACGTGCCGTTCCGCTCCGATTGCTCCAACTGCTGTTCCTGCGCCTTCTTGCGTTCCGGACAGAAGTACGCGTGCCTTGATTCGCGTTCACCAAGTAACGCACCACATTTCAGACATACGTTGAAACCATTACGAATCTGCTTGCTGCCGGCGATTTCTACCGAGCATCCCTTGTCGGAGACTTGCCCGAAGTTGATTTCCCGGATCGTCCCCTGCGGCGTGTAGTCGAACCCGAAGTTCGTGATTCCCTTGAACTGCCATCCCGATTGGATGTCTGCCGGATCAATGTCCACCATCGTGTCCTTCAGGAACTGGGTCTTGGGCCTACTGTCGGAAGTATCCTCGACCAGACTCTCGCTATAGGTCTCGTCAGATATGACGGTGTCGATACGCAGCATCGGTCTTTTCTGACCACTATCGGCCCACTGCATTGACCCGCAAGAGGGGCAGCTGGCAAGGTTCTCAGTGCTGGAAGCAGGCTCCGCATGCGAACAGTTCGGGCATAGGCGCCACATTGCCAACTCGTCGTCAGTGCCGCCTCTCGAACACAACACGCGACGGATCTTGTATTTGCGTCCGCCAGCGAAGAACGTGTTTCCCGGCGCCAGTTCCGTGATGGCCGTGGCCGCCGGTCGTACGAAATCGCGCGTGGCCTTCTCCCTGCGTTTCGTTTTGTCCTGCACGGCAGGTTCGATTCCGTGTGTCGCATCGGACGGTTCCTTGTCTTCTTTGAGAATGGTGTGAAGGGTCACACCGGTTTCCGGGAACGCGTAATTAGGTAGGATGCCCTCGTCGGAAAGGTAGTTGAACGTGTTGGTGTTCAGAATGCTTTTGACGATGCGGCCAAGATTGTGAATCTCGTCTTCGCATTCGCGCTGCTGTTCTTCGAACGACGAGTCGGAGGGCTTCTTCTTGAGCTCATCAAGCAGCTGCTTCGCGTCGTTCTTCTGCGATTCAAGCGTTCTGACGGTATCGCTGGTCTTTTGGAATACGTCGTAGACACGTCTGGCCATGGTGCTGCCGTCTTCCGTACCGCGTACGAATCCGTCAAGTTGCGTACGGAGCTCCTTGGAGAACGAGAACATTCGTCCGAATCCGTCAAGCAACTCGCCGGAATGCTGGCCTGTCCAGTTCAGGAAGTTCACCGGGAACCCGCTGGAACCGCTCTCGTTGACATTATCCAGGCAGTTCTTCAATTTGTCGGGCACTGTATCGGCCGGATCATTGCCGGCGTCCAGCATGGCATGCACCCAACGATCCAATGCGTAGGCGGTGAGCTGACGTTCCAATACCGCTGTCGCGTCGAGGAAGATGTGCGGCGGATTCACCGCGCCTCCAAGCATGTCCTTCGGCCGCTGGTAGAAGTACGTGTCGTGTTCCTTGGTGTTGGCCACTGCCAAGATCAAGGAGTTGCCGTCGCGTCGCCCTGCGCGACCGGCGCGCTGGATGTACTGGGCTTGGGTAGGCGGAATCGACGAGAGGATCACCGTGGAGAGATCTCCGATATCGATGCCCATCTCCAAGGTCGGCGTGCAGGCGAGCACGTTCACATCGCCGGGCTTGCGGTCCTTGCGTTTGAATTCCTCTTCGACCTTGGCTCGGTCGTCGCCGTTGAGCAGTCCCGTGTGCTCGGCAGCGTGGATGCGCTCAGACGGCTCCCCGCGGTATAGCTTGCCGTAGTAGCGCAATTCCAGAGCCTCGGCTTCGGGAGTGCCGGCAACCAGTCTGCCCGGGCATTTGCGGATGCGGCAACGCGCTCCGTTCCACGCGTCAAGGTTCTGCGTGGCGCACGAATAGCTCCGGCCGCACGTGTCGCAGATCAGCTGCGTGACCTTGGAGCTGACCGCGCAACCGGACTCGTTGAGTCCATATACGGTGCGTTCCGTCTTCATGCTCGGGTAACGCTGCTGCGTGACGAATCCCGCTTCTACGCATTCTTCAAGTACGATTCCCAACAGTTCGTGGTGGATGTCGCCTTCAAGGGAGTCGTCGGTAAGGTACCGGTCTACGATCCGACGGTATGACGGCGAATCCAAGGTGTCGAAAACGCCTTTGCGCACTGGCTCCTTGTCCGACAGGAAGTAGGGCATGCCATCCGCGTACATGCCGGGCATCCATTTGATGTTCGCGTTAGAGAGCAGGAACTTGTTGCCATCATTCTGCAGGAACTGGTCATAGGTCACGTCGAAGAACGCGCCTTTCATACGCAACTGGTCGAGGAACGCCATGATCAGTCGGAGCCAGTCGGCCTCCATGATGGAATTCTCGTGCAGTCCGATCTCGTTATGGCAACGTTCCGCAACGGCCTGTGCCACACGTTTCAGGAGACTCTGGTCGAATGCTATTGCGGCGCAACCGGATTTCTCCAACGTGCGCCCGGTACGGGAGCGCATGCCGAACTCCAGCAGCGATTCCAATCGGAGCCTGCGCCCGATCCAATCGAGCAGCTGACGGCGACCGGGCCCTGCGGGATTGCCTTGCAATACGGTTTCGTATTCGCGCATCCATGTCATGTTCGGTGCGATGAACCGCACAATGTATTCGTTTTCGTCCGGATAGCGGCGACGGTAGTAGCTGTTCTGGTTATTGAGATACTCAGCGAGAGAGGCACCGTCTTTGCGTTCCTCGCGCATGTAGTCCATGGCGGAGTTACGCAGAGCGAATCGCCAAGTGCGGGAGTTGAACACGCTGGCTCGGTAGGAGGCGTCCTGCACGCTGTCGGAGAACACAATGGCCTTGCCGTCGTCATTGAAGGAGTCTCCGGAAAGTTGGGTAAGCATCACACTGACTTGCGTGGTGGTTCTCACACCGACCATGGCGATGTCCTGTTCGCTGCCGCAGAACGGACACTGATAGTGTTTGCGGTTGCCGGATACAAGCTTCATGCCCCTAGCGACCATGGGTATGCGCTGCTCTCCACAGGCCGGGCATTCACGTTCCGTGGATTCAAAACGTTCTACGGCCTGTTCCTTCATGCATGTATTGCAGAACCAGACCATGGCTCCGTTGTCGGCATGCGGGTCAAGAACATAATCCATGGTGCAGGGTTGCAAGGTCACCAACGCATTGTCGGCATGGTAGGCGAAATACTCGTTGTAGAACGTTCGTGGGTCACCCATGCTGATGCCGCCGTCTTTGCCGGCAAGTCCAATCCATGCAGTCCCTCCGCAATCACGGCAGTTAATCACCGGCATGCGGGTCTTGAGGTCGTCTTTGGACAGTTCGACGACCGGACGGTAGCCGATGCTCCCCTCCTGCGAGGTGATGTTGGCGACCACGCGGCCGAGTTCCTTGACCCATAGTTGTACCTGTACGTTCAGGAATGGACGTGTGTGGCCTTCCGAACCGGTGCGCGCGTGGGAGACGAGTGCTATCAGCGCGTCCACGCAGGCCTTCTGTTGGCGTGGATGCAAGGCGTTGAACCTTGCATCCATGATGGCGAGTCTGTCCAGCAGTTTGCGATCGATTTGCTGGGGTTCGTCGCAGATGAACGAGGACAGGCTGGCCAGGAACCTTGAATGGCGGAGGGATTCGGCGAGCCGGATGCGTGCCTTATCTGTGGAGCTTGGCTCTGTGGGAGCTTCGTCAAGCCATGCTTGAGCCGCAAGGGCAAGATATTCGCTGGGGTCAACATCCTCTTCGAGTTCGATGAGCCGGTCAGCTTGCGCGGCAGTGGGCATGGTGTCGTCGTAGTCGCTGGTGACGAAGAATTCGTCGACGCGAAGACGATCCTCGGTCACCACGGATTCCGGTGTGAACGTGGTGTTGAAGATTTGGCTGGCGTACGCGCAGACGTCGCGTACTGTCTCTTCGGTGCCCATGGTGGCCGACGTGCCGACGAAGCACATGTTGTCGCTGGTGGTGTTCAGCCTGTCGGTGAGCCTGCGCAGCAGGCAGGCTAGGTCGGTGCCCTGTGCGCCGTCGAAGGTGTGCAATTCGTCCACGACGAAGTATTTGAGCGTGTCCGGATCATTGCTGTCCCAGATCCGGGAATCTTTGGGGCGCACCAGCAGGTAGTCGAGCATCTTGTAGTTGGTGAGCAGGATGTCCGGCGGGTTCTTGAGCAGTTCCTCATGACTGGTCACGATGTTGGTGGCGGTCATGGCATGATTGTCCTTGTCGCTGCCGCCTTGGCTCATCTGGCCCACATACATGCCCGCGGTCACGTTGTTGCGTAGTTCCGGACTGTCGTGGATGAGTTCGGCCAATCGTTTCGCTTGGTCGGTGGCGAGGGCGTTCATCGGGTAGACGAGGATGGCCTTGATGCCCTTGCGTCCAAGTCTACGCTGCCGGTAGCAGTAGTCGAGGATCGGGTACAGGAAACATTCGGTCTTGCCTGAGCCGGTGCCGGTGGCCACCAGTGTGGATTCGCCGGCGGCGATGCGTTTGAATGCGCGCATCTGGTGCGCGTATGGCCGGTACGAGGGGCGCAGGCATGGGAACGGGAATTCCGCGTGTTTGCCGACCACTCGGAACGGCAGTTTGACTGATACGAACGGCTCTTGGGAAAGCATGCTCTCTTGGTGGGCGAGTTTGCGGATGGAGCCGCGGAACGGCTTGTTGGTCATGGGGAACGTGGTCTCCACGTAATCGGCGAGTCCGGACTGGATATGCCGTGCAAGCACCATGGGAATCATTTGTTATCTCCGTACTTCTGTGTGAAGAACTTCCACGCGGTTTTGTAGTCCTCTACGCGATCGCATTTGTCGAACGGCGCCACATATTCGATGGTCCGCTCGTGTGGCCCACCCGGCTGGGTGTCGTCTGTGATGGTGCGGGTGAACATCTTGTCCGCAGGAGCGTTCTTGATCTTCTCGAAATCAGGACGTTTGAAAGTCAGATCACCATAGTTCTTCTTGGAGAACACGATTCGGCCGTTGGCGTCGTACCAGGTGTCGTCCTCGTAACCGCTGAGCACGGTGAAGGTCAGGCGGTAGATGTCGATGAGCTCGTCCAAGGTGATGCCGAGCGCCATGGATGCCAGCACGTCCAGTTCCACCAGCGCCTGCCGGCGTTCGTAGTCCGTGCGCAATGGCGTATGCCAGTTCCATTCATCCGTCAATGAGGTGAACGTATCGGCGGTGAGTCGAGAATCATCCTTCGCCCAGCTCATGGACATGTACGACTCGTCCCAACAGGATTGCCAAAGAGCCGCATATGGCTTGGTCAAGCAATTGAGCAGTAGCCCACGGAGGCGGATTTCGGGAGCAAGAAACGTCTCAGGCACAGGGAGAAGACTTAAAGTTGAAGCATTCAGATTCGCCTTCCCGATGGAACGAACCAGAAAATCATACGGTAACGACGCTTCGAGGCCGCTCATGAGCGCGAGTAACGCGTAGCGCTCTGGGTGCACGCCATAGCCTGCTATGGCGTGCACCCAGGCTACGCCTGGGTGAACGCAGGACGCTGCAAGCGTTCTTTCCGTAGCAATGTCAATCATGCCCCTGCAAATAACTCGATAAACAGAGTCAAACCGAGAACCATTGTCCATTTTGGGCACTCTATCGGTATAATCGTCATCAGTACATGCCTGAATATATTTTGTCCGAGGAGAATAATCTTCCGGAATATCAGTCAAATCAACAAAGTCATAATCGCTACTTGTTTTGCAGTTTTCGCGTGCCGTATGAAGGATAGGATTTGCAACACCAGTAAATGGGCCAGTATAAATTATTCGCTCATCCTTATTAGGAAAATGAATGCAATCACGAATAGTCCCATCCTTACGAGCATTTGTTTCATGCCACATGCTCGAATACGAAATCGCTGATCCATAATCACGCAAACATGTTGGGACAGTTGACATTTTCTCCAGAGCCGACAATAGAACCTTGGAGTAAATGCCTACTATTGGAGTCGATTCCCAAGAATCTTTCTTTTTATCTCCGACAAGCTTGGAGAACATTCCAAGTTCTTTTTTCCCAATATGAATAACTCGATCACGATGCCCGCGAGTAGCCCAGTTGCCATACTCATCTTTCATTGGCAGAACTGCTTCACAAAAACCATCGGGCGCATAGCATTCATCAATTGATTTTGAATCCAATAAATCCCATATAGAATCAAAAGAAATCGTTTTACTAGACGAATTCTTATATATATTAAGGCTAAACGAACGCTGCCCATCAATACTCGTAAAAATATGTAGTTTATTGTTAAAATGAAAGTGCTTACGCAGCTTATAGAAAAGTGTCCTGCGTAGAATACCTGCATTCGTATCGTTATACACACCTTCCGGATGCACGAAAGCGCTCACTCCGTCATACTTGCGTGTGTAATCCCATGCATTCGGCAGGAAGCACCGGAACAGGTTCGTCTGTTGGCCTTGCAGCAACGGATAATTGCCGATGGCGTTGTAGAACGCCAGCTGGCCGGCCGTTGCCACATATTCGCTGATGAACGCGTCATGCGTGCGCTGGCTCTTCAGCAATTCGAGTAGTTTCTTGTTCAAATCAGATGCGCTGATGGACTGGACCGCATACTTCGGGTTCACGTCGGAGATAGCATTAGCTGCCTCCCACTGAAGCTTCACCCACGGCGGATTGCCGATCATGAAGTCGAAGCCACCGTCCTTGAATACGTCGGCGAATTCGAGCTCCCAGTGGAAGAAGCGCTGCTTCTTGGCGACTTCCTTCACCAAGCGAAGCCTTTGCGCAGGCTCCCCATCACCTCTGCAAAGCTCGTCAAGGTCCACAGCATGGTCATACATGTAATCACGTTCATGGCTGTCATCCATAGCATCCATAAGCGTGGGCTGACCATTGTCCATCGGCATCAGCGTGAATCCCTCTTCCTGTGGAATCTCGCCGGTGAGGATCAGCGACATTTCCGTAAGGTACTGCGCCCTCGTGGGAAGCAGGTTCGCTTGATCGATAGGCCAGAACCACAGCGAGCACCAGTAGTCCATGGCAAGTTTCAAACGAGCGTATTCGCTGGCGTTCTCAGCCTTTTCCGAATGGTAGGCAACGCGAAGCATCTCATCTTTCTCGCGAATGGTGAGGTTGTTGCCACGGAAGTATTCGTTTTCAATGCCGAGCGAGCCCTGCCCATGCTTCTGCTGGTTTTCCAAAGCCTTCGCGGTCTTTTTGGAAACGTTCGCATCGAAACCGTAGATGATCAGATCGTCCTGGGTCGCCTTCTCCAATTGCCTGCGCGCCTTGATCTGACCGCACCACAATTCGTCGATGGTCTTCGACAACGACCTCATCAGACCAATCTCCGTCTGGGAATAAGGCTTCTTGGCGAATTCCTTCTTCCAGGCTTTGATGGTTTCCAGATGTTCGGACTCGATGCTTTTGACGGTCTTGTCATCATACTTGCACATGTCCGGGTCCCCGGTCAGGAACTGGTAGACGCGCTTGACGGACGACGAGCTCCGGTTGAACCCGATATGCTTGGGCTCGACCTCATACCAGTGGCGGTTCTTGGTTTTGCTGGACAGGTCCGACTCCAAGTATCCAACGCGGCGGCCGCCAATCAGCGAATTGCCGCATTGCAGCTGAGTTCCGAACCATGGCACGAAGGATCCTTCGCAGATGGTGTTGAGCCATAGGGACACTTCCCCCAATTCCACTGCAACGGGGTTCAGGTCGATGCCGTAGATGTTGTGGTCGGCAATGTACATCTTAACCTTCTGCAGTTCAGCCTGCCTGCGTTCCGCGGGAATCGCCGCCTTCTGGCCTTCCTCAGCAACCCGCTCCTTCTCCCTGCGGTTCAGATACATAGTGGCCAACTGGTTGATGGTCTCGTTCAGGAAGGTCGCAGAGCCCATAGCCGGTTCGCAGATCTTCAGACTCAGAATATCGGTGGCTTGGTGAATACGTGGCTCAATCTCCTTGAGCGCGTACTTCACCAGACATTGCGCAAGACTGTCCGGTGTGTAGAAGGAGGCTGATGTTTCACGTTCCCGGCCTGCAAGCCGGTAAATGAACGTGCCAGGCTCGTAGGTGCGCAATTCGCCGGCATGCGGGCTTTTGTCCGGGTAGCGAACGCGTTCGTCCTCCGAATAGTTGTCGAGTTCGCGTTCCGGTACGAAGTAGCCGACTTTCAAAGGGTCGTAGGAATCCTTGGCGCGTTTGACCTCATAGAGCTTCTCCTTGGCGATGAAACCACGGTAGGACAGCAATGCCTCATACACGGCACCCATCTGGCTGATGCCAAGGGCCGCGTAAGAGATACGCTGCCTGCGCTTGACCCCCTTACCAGTCTTGGTGACGCTCATCAGGTCTATGATGCGCAACATTACGCTGTCGCGGAGTGCGGCATGTTCAATCAGCGCGGTCCGCTCCGGATCGAAAATGTGCGCCTTGAGCGGCGGAACCATGAACACCGCATTGATGGCTTCCTCGCCAGCCAGTCCCTTGAAATCCTCATCCGCCTTCGGATAACCGTTGAACACCAGATCGTCGAGTCGGCGCAACGTATCCGCCAGATAGGTGGAATCACCAGCTTCATCCATGCGGCCACGCATCTGTTCTGCAATATCCCGCAAGCTGTCCAGCGAATAGCCGGTACGGTAGATGTCAGATTTCATCGGCGCATAGCCGAGCGACGGCTTCGCCTCGATGAACAGGAGGAACAGCAGACGGTACATGTATCGCAACGCCTGCACTGTCAGGTCGCCCGCGTCGATTTCGTCGATGCTCCGCCCCTTATTACAAGTCCAGTCGTGGATGACCTCATTACCAAGAATCTCCACACATTCACGTAACGCGGAACGCAGATTGTCAGACACCTCAACCGCGTTCTTCGCAGACGTGTCATCAAACGTGTCAAGCAGACTGTCACCTTTGTTCGGGCAGAGACTATCGCGACGCAACAGCACAGCCATCGCCGTATACACATGATCCTGATGGCGGCTGAAGATCTCGTCCAGGTCGAACAGCATGCATTTCTTGTCATTCCATTTACGGCGGTCGATCAACGCTATCTGATGCAACCCCATGAGAAGAATCCACCGTGCCGGCTCGTCGAAATCGGCGAGCAGCATGCGTGCATATTCCTCACAGGAGGTGCCGTCCTTGCCAGAACCGTCTTCGATGGGGTTTTCCAGAACGCCTGCCTCCGCACTATCGGACAGACTCACCAGAACTTGCAAGCGCGGAGCCCCATCGGAATCATTGACCTGATAGTAGACAGGAACAGACTTCCCTGAAATCCTGTCAAGCAATCCCTCGTCTTTGGCTTGATTCCCCTCCTGCGTATAGCCGAGTGCGGCGAGCATGCCGTCGATGAAATTCCGTACCCGTTCAGCTGGAAACAGATCGTTCTCGTTGTTGTTGATGACTTCGGTGAACGACTGGCGCATGTCCTTCAGCAGTCGCGCTGGGCGTTTCTCAGGAGGAAGCTGTTTCCAAGGTGCGGAGGCATTCTTCACTTCATCCGGAAAATATTCCTTCATGTAGTACGGCGTGTAGAAGTCGTTGACCGCCTCGATGCCTGGGAATGTCTCGTTCAGTTCCTTCGCCATGGTCTCCCCCTCTATTCCTTACCTACGAATGCGGCCGCAATGCGGATCACTGGTTCGCCGGAGGCGTCCAATGTGTCCTGAACCCAGTCGGCATATTGTTCGAGCATCCGATCAACCTGTTTTGTGTTTTCCTTGGTGTTTTTGCCTTGGGATTGCAACAGTGCCTTGCGTGCATGGGACCAATGCTCGATGCGGTCCATTTGCCGAGTCACTTCTTCATCTGCCTGCGCACGATATTGTTCACCGCAATCGCTGAGCATGCTCTTGCCGCGCGATACCGCATCCTCCAACAGCAGTTGTGCCGCATCTATCTGTTCGGAGCTGGCCGCGGAATCCTCTCGATTCACATAGCGACGTTCAGTAGTTCCCGGAATCAAGTTCCCACGATATCCGGTGATACGCCACACTTCCTCAAGTGGCAGCATGCCCATGCATTCGCCATTGAGATACCGTACACCGAACCATTCATCGATCACCGGGGATGCGTGCCTGTTGGCGACCATGCCGTTCATCAGCATAATCGTCTCATCCGCATGCAGATTTCCGTTGGTCACGCCAATAATCGGGGCCTCGTCACGTTGGTACAGCAGTGAGGAAGCCTTCAACCCGACCCATTCCGTGATTGGATTCAATTCCCAAAGGTATTGGACCCGACTCCATGACTCGTCGTTGATACGGGCCAGCAGACCGTTGGCTTGGTCTTCGCAGTATTTCGCGTCATCACTCCATTCAGCGATGTTATCTCGCAACACCTGCGTGTTCGGCACACGTCTGCGCAGCCACGCGCGCAACGGGCTATCCCCTTGGAACTCCACCGCGAATCCATGAGCATCACGCAACTGACGTTTCGATTTAAGACCAGCCGACTGCCGGAACTCCTCGCAGGAGAGCCCCTCATCCACATACTCATAATCCGACATCAGCGTAGAGGAATCGACTATGCCGCCATCGTCGGCGCTCCCAGCCACGCTCTCCCCTGCGGACTCGTTTTCCTCAGTGCTCGTAGTATCGGAACCATCCAGCGTAGTGAGGTTGAAAAAACTCAATGGATCGAAAACATCGTCATCCACCACAGTCTCAACGTCTCCGGAACGTTCGTCCGAATGATCGATGTCCTCATCAGGAATACAAAGTCTGGCTGCGAAATTCTCCGCTGATTCGCCGGATTCAATCGCTTCGCGGGTGAAATTTTCCTCCTGATCGACGTCGAATTTACCCATGAGCAAGGACGGATCGCCGATATCCTTACGTGCCTGGTCTTCCTTCTGCTGCAGGATCTCGAGAATACGCGCGTCACCTTGAATCTTTGCATTACGCGAGTTAATCATCATGAAACGAATATCAGGCTGTTTACGCTGCCCATAACGGTCGATGCGTCCGTTACGCTGCTGGAATACCATCAACGACCATGGAGTGTCGAAATGGATGAGTCTGTGGCTCAGATAGTGCAGGTTCAGACCTTCAGAGGCCACGTCGGAGGCCACGAGAATACGTACAGACGAGGACTTCGTACCGAAATCCTCGACGATTTTCTGCTGTTCCACATCGCTCATGCCTCCATCCATGGAGACGATAGCCTTCTTCGGTAGTTTGAGATCCTGCCGCAAGTGCTCCTCGAGATAGTTCTTCGTCTCGATGCGTTCCGTGAAAATCACGATACGGTCGTCGGCGTCTTCACCGTTATGCCAACCGTAATCGGCACTGCGCAGAAGCTGCAGCAGTCTCTGGTATCGGGAAAACTGCATCGGGCCGATTTTCTCCAAAGCAGCTTTGAGCCCTTCAAGCCTGTCGATGTCTCCGATCTGATCGGACGCATCTTTTTTAGCAAGCCGCTTCACTCGCTCGTTGATGGTCTTGATGCACGCTGCCGGCGATGAAAACAGACTCTTCTCAAGCATCGTCTTGAACAGAAAGGAATTGCTTCTCTTCTGATGCATATCCATGACGAGTTTCATATCGGTCAAGTAATCGAACGCCTCTTCCTCGGCTGTGGTGGCCATGCATTTCTCCTGCGTCACCTTGCGCTCCGGGAAGCTGCCTGACACCTCGGCCATCACGTCCTTCTTGAAACGGCGGACGTACAGGTGTTCGACATCCTTCTTGTCGTACTGCTCCGGATCGGGCAGAGTGGTTGGGTCGAGCATGTTCATCAACGAGGCGAAACTGCGAGCGCGGCCGTCATGAGGCGTGGCGGACAGCATGATCAACGTATCGGAACGGGAGGCAAGGCGCTTGGCGAGCTTGGCGCGCTGTGCACTACGGCCGTTGACGGCACGGTCGGCGACATTCTGGGCCTCGTCGATCACGATGATGTCCCAATACGAGGCATCGAGTGCCGCGCCATATTGGATGTCCCGTTTCAACGTATCAATGGAGATGATCACCTTGTCGTAGTAGGAGAACGGGTTGGCGTTCGCAGGAATCTCGGAACGAATCTGCTGGATGCGCGAGGAGTCCAGACTAATCAGCGGAATAGTGAACCGTTCCCACATCTCCTTCTGGAACTGGACCATCATGCTTTTCGCTGTCACCACGAGAATACGACGTCCTTTGCGGCGTTTGATGAGTTCCGACATCAGGATACCGGCCTCCAAGGTCTTGCCAAGACCGACGGCGTCAGCGATGAGAATTCGCTGGCGCGGTTGGGCGAGCGCCTTCTTCGCCGGAACGAGCTGGTATGGCAGGGAGTCCATGGCAGCCTTGTTGCCGACATGAATCCTCGCATCGGTCGGCGCAGTGGCACGTAACAGACTCTCGATGAACAGATGCGATTTCGCAGCTCTTGCCGAGGTGTCGGGAATGAAACGCGTCTTCACCGGATCGACAGGTGTAATTGTGTCCAAATCATCAAGGAACGTGGCCGTCATGTCCCGCACCAGAGCGGAGATACCGGTGCATGAAACGGCATGGTTGCCAAGACTGTTCGGCTCGACTTTATCGACAAGCCACTCCTGGCCGCGAACTAAGACCCTCATGCCTGGAGAAAGTGTCTCTCGTTCGCTACGCGCTTCATGCTCCATCGCCATATGCAACCCTTCTTCTCAGTGTCGCCACCCTTGCACTAGTGTTTAATTGTATTACGTCCAACTTTCAAAAGACGATCTAACACACGGACCGCTATTGGTATATGTTTTGTCCGTTCTTGTCTGCCAATGAGACATGTTACCGATTCCTGTTGGTTTTCCTTTCGCGATGGGAAATCCCATTTTTAAAGCGAGATTCTCTTATTTATGCAAACCGACTACTTAGTTCCGCCTCCATAATCTTTGCAACCGGACAAACCGTGGAAAACTGGCAACTATCAAAACAGAGCGAATACACACGAGCAAAGCCAAAACCACGGCTCATTACAGCACATTCCGCACTCCAGCTCTACCTGCAAACGTGCAAGTTGCATACAGATTATTTACCAACCGCATAGAGCGCCGCTAGTGTCTTCTCCCCTAATGAGACACTACATATACGGCGTGTTCAAAATGCCAGAACCTGATATACTTGTATGTATCAGCGCCCACCCAAGGCTACGTTTACGTCCTGAAATGCGGTGGGCCTCTTTTTATCCCAAGGAAGAGATATGAAAAGAGACAAACCATTCCGGACCATCAGCGAACTAATCGCGCTTCTCAAGTCACGCGAACTACATATAGAGGACGAAAATTTAGCACGGCGATTTCTTCATCAAATCAATTATTACCGTTTCTCAGGATATGCAAGAGAATTCCAAATCGATCCTGCGCATGGTGATGATCAATTCGCTAAAGGGGTCTCATTCGAACATATTCGGCAGCTAATAACGCTCGACTCACAGCTCAGACATTTGTTGTTACAACAATTGGAAGTCATAGAGACAACCATTCGTGCGGAATATGCTCACGAATTAGGGAGGCGCTTCGGGAACACCGCTTTCTATCTCGATGAAGATACATATGTGGACGTAAAGGGGAAACCTCCACAAATCGTAGATGGAATTATACGAGATCTCGAAAGATCAAATAGCCGAATGATCGGACACTATACGGATACAAACATCAAAGATCCGATGAGTCGCTATCGAGAGGTCCCTATATGGGTTGCAGTTGAAGTGATGTCTTTTGGACGCATATCCAACATGCTGGTTTATATGAAAGAGATTACCCCAGCTAAAAAAGTCGCTGAAAATATAGGTGTTCAATGGGGACCATTCTCCGAAACCATTCACTCCTTCTCGGTATTACGCAATATATGTGCGCACTGGATGCAACTTTGGAATAGAACTCTGGATATACAATGCCACGTACCGAAAAAATATCGACCAAGAAATATCAAATTTACTCCCAATAGCATGTATGCAGCAATCATCATGCTGAATCATTATCGCTTGAAAATCGATGGAAATAACGATATCGGAGACACTATTGAAAAGATGCTTAATGACAATCCTGAATTTGGAAATGGAATACGAACTCCACAAATGAAATGACTAGCTACGCCTTGTTTCGGTACAACACTTCAATACACACCGCTCTCCTATGAAGAGCGATACACTGCTAGTAGGAAGTCGGCGTTGAAAGAGGTAACCGATGACGCGCAAAGGTGGGTTTCTGAAGGGGATCGTCACATCGGCGGCGACCTATGCTGTCAAAACGGCGGTCGATATCGCGGTCAACCCGGAGAACATGCAGAAGGTGGCGCAGCTTGTCAGCGAACAACAGGTAGGCAGCAAGCTTAAGCAGGCCGCTGCGAACATGCATCTGCCGGCCGCGCTTAGCCCATCCGCAAGAGTCGCCAAGCAGCTTGACGCCATTGAGGAGACACTGGAGCAATACGCCGACCAATTTCCCGTAAACGCACCAGTCGAACGATGGAAAAGTACCCTGCAAAGCCTTCGTCTTATGGACACCATGAACAGATCCACAACCGGCAGCGAGCATAAGAACCGTCTGGAAAAGCTCCAGACGCAGACCGAGGCCCTGTTCAATGAGATCTTCCAGTCCCTTGACTCGGGCGATGCCCAGATCGAAGACTGACCACTTCCCCACCGCTTGCATACCTGTTCCCCGCCACTCCCAAGCGCATCAACGCACTTACCGGTCGTATACTGCTACCAGGTGGATTTGAAGGGAATAACCATGATCGACGACGATTCCAACGAACTCATCCCATTCGAAGGCGGAAACAGTGATGCCGATGCCAATACCGGGAACAACAATCCAGACGACACGCAAAGCGTCACCATCATCCAAGACGAACAAGGCATCGTCTTCCTCGGCGACGCCGGTACCATAGATCTCTGGCTCAAGGATGAGGGCTTCGATTCCAAAGCATTCACAGCCAAAGCCGTGCAGACCATCTCATCGGCCAGCAAAGGCGCACAGGCAGCCGGCAATGCCATGGCCGAAAGCGGGCGATGGGTAAAACTCACCAAGGAATCGGCCGAACTGGTTGCCAAATACGGCAAGAACTGTAAGAAGGGACCGTTCCAAGCCGGTGTTGTACGGCAACCGAACGGGCGCATCATCAAACATCTGCAATTCACCCAGCCTGGGCAGCTCAACCCCGCTTTACTCACCGGCATCAGCGGCGTCATGGCACAGATGGCACTGGAACAGGCCGTCTCCGAGATCACCGATTATCTGAAGGAGATCGGTGCGAAGCTCGATGATCTGCTACGCGATCAGAAGGATCAGACCGTCAGCAAGCTCGCCGGGATATCCCACATGATCGACGAGACCATGTTCATCTACCAACAGGTCGGTTCGATCAGCGCAACCACATGGTCCAAGATGTCAGGCTGCCCGCAAGACATCGCCACCATCCAAGCGTATGCAATCGCCAAAATCAAGAGCCTCACCGAGAAGGCTGAACGCGAGCAGGATCCCAAGCAGGTTCGCCCGCTGACCCAGCAGATTCGTCAGGAGATCCACCAGTGGTTGGGCATGCTCGCATCCGCAGTCAGGATGCAGGATCAGGTCTCCTGCATCGAGCTCGCGCGCGTATGCCAAGAGGAGCCTGAACAGCTCGAAGCATACAAGAAGGGCATCGTGCTTGCCAGGAACAAGCGCCTCGAAGAAATCGAGCAATCGCTCAACGCATTGGGCAAGCAGCTGGAGGAGAAAGCGAAAACCGTGGGCGGACAAGTGCTACTGAACCCTTACAGTTCACCTCATACCATTGCCAACATCGAAAGCATCACCAGCGATCTCAATGCATTCGCCAGCACATTGCAACTTGAGCACATTCATCTGCATGTCGAAGACGGTCCCACCTGGATCGAAGCCGCGGGCAAGGCCGTAGACGACACCGGCAAGGCCTTGCAGAACGCCAGACAGCAGACCGCACACGCCGTCCAAGATGCCGGCAATGCGATAGCGAAGGGCGCTCAAGGCACCGGCGCCGCCGTTGCCACGGGAATGCAGGACGCCGGAAACCAGGCCGCGCACATCGCGCAGGATGCGGGCGACTCCATCACGAAATGCGCTCAGGACGCAGGTGCCGGAATCGCCGACGGAGTGCAGCAGTTTGGCAAAGGAATAGCAGACGGATTGAAACAGCTCCCGGAGATCAAACTGCCCAAGTTCGGATGGGGCAAGAAATAAGACGGAGAGTCACGCCGTGAGCACCGAGCTTCTTTCGTTGTTTCGCGGGACTCTTCCGTCTGATCATCATCAACACGTACCACAAACAAGCTAACAAGCATTTTGGGGAGGACCATTCGTGCGATGTTGCGCTCTATCATTGATAAAAGCATCCAGCAACCGCATATAGTAAGGAATCGCATGCGTTATTTCACTTCGGACACGCATTTCGGCCATCCACTGGTCACCGCGCTGCGCGGGTTCCTGAACAATGGCAGACTACGTGCTGAGTACCTCGACATCTGGCAGACGCAGACCCGCGCCGCCGCACACGCGTGGATCAAACAATATGTGCACGACAATCAGACATCGTTCAAAGCGATCTGCGACATCGCACGCCACGAGAACACCATCATCGACAATATCAACGAGATCGTCGGGCACGACGACGAACTGTGGATTCTCGGCGACCTCTCCTACCGTTGCACCGTCGAGCACACACTCGAATGCCTGCGCCGCATCAACTGCCGGCATTTGCATCTGATCATCGGCAACCACGACCGCAACTTCCGCTTCCGATTCAATGACATGCTATACGAAGACGTGTTCGAAACCATCGATGACTACTGCGAAATCGACATGGAACTTCCCGTCCTCGATGAATCCGGCAAAATAACGGTGGCGACCACGCAGCAAAGCATCGCCATGAGCCACTTCCCCAGACTCTCGGCATTGGCCGAAGAACACGGCGATTGGCCGAGCAACTGGAACGAGTTCGCCGATATGGCGCCTACCACCGAAGGCTGGCTGCTCTACGGCCATACACATCAGGACGTTCCCGACGGCACCGATCCGCGAAGTGTGAACGTGGGACTCGACGCATGGGATTTCAAGCCCGTCAGCGAACAGCAGATCCTCGCCTGGCTTGCATCCCGGAACTCCAACCAATCAAGGTGAATTCCACCCTGAGCATGTATCATGCGTCCAGAGGCGAAGCGATCCAGGACGCCGGATCGCGACAAGGCACGGTACAGGCCCCATGAGCCAAAGCCAGCGAACACCAGCGCGCTCAACAACTCGCACGCCGTTCCAATGAGCCCGCGTGAACTGAAGAATGAGAATGCTTGGTAGTAGAACAACAACAAGTAGAAGTTGTAGACGACGCCGACCGTCAAGGCTGCCAGAATGGTGACGCTGAGTGTCCAACGACGATAACGGAACAGTGCGACACTGCTTCGGCGGCGGACGCTCCGACGGCGATGTCGATCACACGTCATGTCAATGGTCTACGTTTTTCCTGCGGCACGCCTTTGGCCGCGCGCACGAACTGCGCTTGTTCGGATGGCGTCAACGGCAGACAGTTGACAATAAGTTTGCGGTTGTTCTCGATTCCCATGCGTTCCACCCTAGGGCAGACGCGAGATAAGCCTTTCGGCGCGGGTGGCGGAAAAAGATTTAGCCGGGTCTGAATCGACCCGGCTAAATCATCTACACTTTTGCTTTGCTCAGGCGAGGGACTCGTACGCTTGCACGTCGACCGGCTCGAGCCATTCGTTGCTCATCGCGTTCGGATCTCCTGCTGAAACCATGAATGCCAGATGGGAGAAGGATTCGCCCGGAGCCGCACCATGCCAGTGCTTGGTGTCGGCGGGAATGCACACGGCTTCGCCTGCCTTGAGTTCCCTGGGCTCCTGGCCTTCGATCTGGTAGTAGCCTCGGCCGCCCACGGCGATGAGCACTTGGGCTCCACCGTGGTGGATGTGCCAGTTGTTGCGGCATCCCGGCTCGAAGGTGACGTTGTGGATGGAGATTTCGGGAGCGTCAAGCACCGGTGCAAGATAACTTTGACCTACGAAATACTGGGCGAAGCCGTCGTTCGGCTCTCCCATCGGAAATGCGCTTGGGTTTTCCATAATGGTCCTTTCGTATCAATACGTGTTCATTGAACCTCTCTGAAAAACCAATGTCCAATAAGTGTCGAACATGCTTTTCCATGCAACAAATGCATATAGAGAAAGCTGCGACACGTATTGGATTAATAACCGACGCAACGGTACCGTGGAACATATTGACGTCGTTCATTCCATCTATTTCAGGTAAGGGAGCTGCACAACCATGACAGACATGCAATACGCGCCATTGGGCCGGTCGGGAATCAACGTTTCCAAGGTCTGCCTTGGAGGCATGAGCTTCGGTAAGGCCTCGCCGGATTTCCATCAGTGGACCATCGACCAGCAGGGAACGGAACAAGTCATCGGCCACGCCATCGACCGAGGCATCAACTTCATCGACACCGCGAACTGCTACGCCTTCGGCACTTCCGAAGAATACATTGGTCAGGCGTTGCGCAATCTCAACATCGCGCGACACCAAGTTGTGCTCGCCAGCAAGGTGTACTTCAACGATGGGCATCTTTCCAAAGAAGCCATCAACCGAGAGATCGACGGCACGCTCAAGCGCTTGGGAACCGACTATCTTGACCTCTACATCATCCACCGTTTCGACTACACCACCCCGGCCGAGGAAACCATGGAAGCGTTGGACGCGCTGGTCAAGACAGGCAAGGTACGTGCGCTGGGTGCCAGCGAAATGTATGCGTACCAGTTCCACAACCTGCAGGCCGTGGCCGACGCCAATGGGTGGACCCGATTCACCAGCATGCAGTGCCACTACAATCTGCTCTACCGCGAAGACGAACGCGAGCTCATCCCCGTATGTCAGCAGTACGATGTCGCTTTGACGCCGTACTCCCCCATGGCTTCCGGGCATCTGGCACGCCCGGCTTGGGATTCGAATTCCACCCGCGGCACCACCGATGGCACCATGCACAACAAGTATGACCAAGCGAAGGCGCAAGACATGCCCATCGTCGAGCGCGTGCATGAGGTGTCCGAGCGCCACGGAGTGCCCATGGCTCAGGTCGCGCTTGCATGGCATTGGGCCAAAGGCGTGACCGCACCGATCGTGGGCTGCTCGAAGCCGGCTCGCGTGGATGACGCCATCGCCGCGTTGAACGTTCAGCTTACGGAAGATGACATTGCCTACATCGAGGAGCCGTACACCGCGCACGAATTGGTCGGGCCGCTTTCCCGCCCCGGTGAAAAGGCCTTGGCCGGCACCCTGGCGCCCACGCTCAAGGAAACAACCCGAAACTAAAACCATATGTGGCGGTATCTGCCTTATATGGCAGATTTCACTCCCGTCTCCACGTATCTCGCCTATATATGGCAGATAGCACCGGACAGCCTCGCAAATCTGCCATATATAGTTGAGTTAGAGGCCGAGACCCTCCACCCAAGAAGTCACTTCGTCGGCCGATACGCTGGACGAGAACCTCTGACCATCCTGCCAGTCGCCAGCTCCCGCCATATCCGCCAAATCAGAACCGCTGCTCCCCAACGGAGATGACGCAGAAGTGGCGAACGGAATGACTTTCTCGCCGGTGAAGTCATTGTCAGTCACAAAATGATTGACCGGTCATACGGCCCCGCCCCACCAAATCGGATACCCGATGAACGCAGTGATTCAATCACTCACCTTTCACAATGATAAGCAGAAACGTTCAGCAGCGCCCCTCATATAGGAAGAAGGAAAGTGCACCATCTTCCAAGCCACCCTGCGTGAAGGAGTCCCTGCGTACAGTATGCTCCGCTTTGCGCGTCAAACCACGGTAATCATAAAAACCGTAATCGCAGGTAGTGTCAGTGAAGAGGAAATACTCGTTCATTCCGGCATCACGAAACACGTCAAGCATGTGGTTGAACAGCTTACGTCCGACGCCCATGCCCCGCGCTTCCGGAGAAACCACGAACAGCGTTATCTCAGCCTGATAGCTTTTGCCGGCATCTCGTTTCAACACTTCATCGGCCTGCAAAATCGCAATCTGATCGGCAAGTCCTCGACGGCCATCCTTACTTGCCAACAAGGGCAACGCCAAGCAATTTCGCGTAATAGCATGACGTATCCTCTGCGCTGTGGTGACACGGGATCTCAACGAGCCCAATACCACGCCAAGCACCCGACCATCACGTTCAGCGACCGTAGCCTCGGTGGTGCGGGAAAGAAAATCATGCATGTCGATGGCCGCGAGTCGATGCATATTACGCAAGTGAATCGCCTTGCGCAGCTTATACTTACGCAACCCGCGCTCATCGTTCGGAACGTTCCCATTATCATCCGACTCATCATCCACATACCAAGCCTGACGGACAAGCTCTTCAAGCGCGGGAAAATCCGTGCGACGCATCGGTCGGAGCATAATCATTTCTGAAGTCATGCTCCCCCATCCTAGCCGCAGCCATACCAAAACTCCACTCACGGATGACATAATGCGCATGGTATTGAAATAACAGGAATGCGTAGGATTTGTTGGCATTGGCATGTGAAGCTTGGGGGTCTGGGGGTCACAAGTTTAGGATGAGACAGGATTGCGCGCGACGCGCAATGAATGAGAGGTTCATCATGGCAACGTTGATTAGACGAATTACAGGTACTCTATGCTTAGTACTTGCCGTGGCATGCGCATGTTACGCTTTCGCCGTGCGCAATACGCATTCCGGCACGAGTTTCTGGATTGTTTGGCTAGCGTTCGCAGTTTTGTTCGCAATACTCGGATTCGGTCTGCTCTTCCGGTGGTGGACGATATTGCCAAGACTGGTCAGAGGCATCTTGATTGCGGTCGTGTGTATTGGTCTGGTCGCATTCGGCACGGTGGAAGGTTGCATCGTCAGTAAAATGCATGCGCAAGGCAAATCGGATCTTGATTATGTGGTGGTGCTCGGCGCCCAAGTGCGTAAGTCCGGCCCGAGCCTTGTACTTCGCTACCGTCTCGACAAGGCCATCGAATATTTGGATGAGAATCCGAATACCATCTGCATCGTTTCCGGCGGAAAAGGACCGAATGAACCGTTCCCCGAAGCCCAAGGCATGGCTGACTATCTTAAGGAACATGGCATTGCCGAACAGCGCATTCTTGAGGAGCCGGAGTCAAAAACCACTGAGGAAAACATTGTCAACAGCAAGAAGCTGATCAGTGACGATAATGCTTCCGTAGGGGTGATCACCAACAATTTCCACATGTTCCGCGCGTTGCAGATTGCCGACAAATATGGTTTGGACAACGCCCAAGGCATTGCGGCTGGCTCTCCCCCGAACATGCTCGTCAACAATATGGTTCGCGAGTTTTTCGCCGAAATCAAATTCCTGCTGTAACTCATGTTTCGGCAATCTCTGTCTTGCCCTGTTTAAGGATGCCGAAACCGAATACGAAATAAATTGAGGGGTGGAATCCCATATGGATTTCACCCCTCAACGCTTTAGAAAGATGACTCTCGCGAGTCAGGCATTAAGCGAAGCTCACTCTTCGGAAGCAAGTTCGTCAGCCACAGCGGCGGCTGCGGAAGCAGCTTCAACGCTCTCGGCTTCTTCATCTTCAGCGGCTTCGCCAAGGAAGGCGCTCAAGTCCAGGGTTTCACCCTCGGACTTGAAGGTCACGGCACGCATGCCGGCGAGCAGGCCCTTGGAACGGCCGACTTCCTGCACTGCGGAGCCGAGCTGGCCGTTGCGCATGATGGCCTGGATGAAGGCGTTCGGATCCATGCCGTACTGCTGGGCGATGGAAGCGAGGAAGTTGAACACGTCGGCCTGGGAGACCTTGACGTCCAGCTTCTCGGCGAGCACGTCGAGCACCATCTGGTCGCGCAGTTCCTTTTCGACGGTTTCTTCGGCTTCTGCCTTCTGCTCCTTGGTGGCGTTGGCCGGATCAGCGGTCACACCCTTGAGCTGCTGCTCAACCATTTCAGCCTTGACGCCCTTCGGCACCGGAATCTCCAGGCCCTCTTCGAGCTTTGCGATGAAAGCGTCGCGAGCTGCGGTAGCCTGACGGCCTTCGGCATCCTGGGAAGCGGCCTTCTTGAGGTCTTCCTTCAGCTCGTCGAGGGTATCGAACTCAGATGCTTCGGAAGCGAAGTCATCGTCGAGCTCCGGCAGCTCTTCAGCCTTAACGGAGTTGACCTTGACCTTGACCTGAGCCTTCTCGCCCTCGTGGTCGCCAGCTTCCAGCGTGCCTTCGAAAGTGGTCTCTTCGCCGGCAGACAGGCCTTCGAGAGCCTCATCCAGACCGTCAAGCATGGTTTCGGAGCCGAGCTCGTAGCTCACGCCTTCCTGGGAGTCGACCACTTCGCCGTCGATTTCGGCGGTCAGGTCGATGTTGGCGTAGTCGCCCTTGGCGGCCGGACGGTCCACACCCACGAGGGTGCCGAAACGCTGGCGCAGGGCTTCCAGACGGTTGTTGATGTCTTCGTCGGTGATTTCGGCCTTGGCGACCTCGATCTCCATGCCGTCGATTTCCGGCAGTTCGATGTCCGGGCGGCGCTCAACGGTGGCCACGAACTTCAGCTTGGTCTCGTCCTTAGCGGATTCCGGCACTTCCTGAACGTCGATTTCCGGCTGGGCCATCGGGTGGATGCCCTTTTCTTCGAGAGCCTTGGAGTACAGCTCCGGCACACCGTTGTTCACGGCTTCGCCAGCAACGGCACCGAAACCGATGCGCTGGTCGATGATCTTGCCGGGCACGTGGCCCTTGCGGAAGCCAGGCACGTTCACCTGCTTGGCGATTTCCTTGCGAGCATTGTCGAGATACGGGTTGAACTCTTCCGGATCAACGGTGACGGTGAGCTTCACCTTGGTCGGCTCAAGATTCCTGACGCTGATTTTCACGCTTGCGCTCCTGAAAAATACGGTTCTTCACATTTCTGCCGTTAGGCAACCTCTACATGATAGCGCGACTCACGGACTCTGCAACCAGCGCGACCTGCCACGCCCTCGCGCCCTGCTCGGTGAGGAATTGCGCAACGTCACGTTTTTGCGGTTCGTCGGTCCAACACAGGTTGCGCAGATACTGCGGTTTGATGATGACGTCCGCAGGGGTACGCGTGTCTTCCGCTATCTGCGCCACCATCTTGCGTGCCTTGTCAAGCGTTGCGAGACGTTCCGGATAACGTTCCCTCCAGACTCGCGTCGCCCGTGGAGCGGACGTGGTCTGTGCTTCCTGATTTTGAGGATTGTTGTCTATGACCGGCCATTCGCTTTCCGGCAGATCAAGCGCCTGTTGGATTATTCTCTTCCACATGCTTGGCTTGATTTTACGTTGGATCGGCGCGTAACGTTCGAACATTTTCTCCTGTTCGGCACCGGCCTGGATGCGCACACGCTCGTTGATGGAACGAACCGCTCTGAATTGCGCCGCATTGTGCGGTTTGCGCTCCGCCACTTCAATGATGGTGCTGTCGGCAAGCAGCAATGTGGGTGCGATATCGTATTCGCGAGCCAGTTCGTCTCGTTTGAGCCACAGGGCTTTTGCCACGGCCAGAGCCTGGCGGTCCTTCATGATCTCGGTGATATGCGAGATGCGCAACCATGGGATGGGATGCTCTTTGCGCGGCGCGGTTCCTTCGCGCAGCGCGTAATCGAATTCTTCCTCGGCCCATTCGATCTTGCCTTGCTTTTGCAACTCGGCGCGCATGGTCGATTCGAGTTCGATCAGCAGTTCAACGTCCAGCGCCGCATAATTACGCCAGTCACGCGGCAATGGACGATATGACCAATCAGCTGCGGAATGCTCTTTCGCAAGCGTCAGTCCCAGATAATGCTCGGTAACGGCAGCTAATCCGAAACGTTTGAGCCCCAGCAGCCGTGCAGCGATTTCCGTATCAAACAAACGTTTCGGCTGCAATCCCAAATCAGCGAATCCCGGCAGATCCTGCAACGAATCATGCAGAATCCATACCGCATCGCCCACCGCACGATTGAAATCGTTCCAATCGGCACCTTCCGCAGCCAATGCCTGCGGATCAAGCAATCCTATGCCGGCACCGTCTCTCTTGAATTGCACCAACCAATCGTCATGACCGTATCGGAAGCCAGACGCACGTTCCGCATCCGCAGCCAAAGACCCATGCGAAGACGCCAATGCGCTGCAGTACTCGCGGAATGCCGGTAGGGTGTCGATCACATCGGGCACGCCCTCACGCGGCTCGGCCTGCAACCTTGGCTCGTCAGTCAACGGGATAATCCTCCTCGGATTGCGTCATGGACCGGAGGAACCTAGCCCACGCGCCCACTTGGGCGCCCGCGTCAAGTCCTCCACCGGCATAGTCTAGTGGCGTCCAAGACACACGAATCTCACACCCGGTTTCGGGAGCGTCGGACTGAGTGCCAAACGTCGTGCTTTTCGTGACTGTGACGGTTCCCGAAACATGTTCGACATCGTACGAGCCGACACGGTCCATCATCGCATCCCAATACATGGACGGTGTCAGGCAATCGCCTTCGCCTCCAGACAACGGCAACGCGGCGAAAGCGACGCAACGCCAATGAGAATGCCAGTCATTTCGGTATTTGTGCGAATACAACACCATGATCCAGCCTGTGGAACGCGCCTCGTCGCATTGCATCTCAACTCCAATGCCGAAACTCGCCATGGCGCACGGCACTGGAATCTCACGATACGACACGCTTGGTAATCGAGGCATGCGTTCTACGGAAAGCACGGCGTCCCATACCTTGTCTGGCACGCCGGAGGGTCGGGTCAACATTTGTTCAGGAGGGTCGGCGTAGGCGCACGATCCCCTACCTGTGGCACGCGCTTCGTTGGGCGTGCCTTGAGGAAAAGCATAGATGTCCGCCATGATTCAAGGCTACGGCAGAGTCGCCGGTTTTGTGGTATTTCACAGCATTTCGCCACGCGTCGAATGTGAAGATTTTTCCGCGTGGCGAATGCTGGTTTCATAAACTGCGCAAGAATCCCCTGTTCTTCGATCGCTGAGGTGCTTTCATATGGTTGATTTGCCTAAGCATCGCCGTCACGGGATGTGCGTGGTCTCCTGTTTAGTAGACTGTGAAGCCGTGCGATTGGAATTGTTCCACCACACGCTGTTTCATTGCCTCGGACGGCCCTTTCTGGTCTTCCAACGGGTAGGAAATGTTGAGCATGTGCCATTTTGGACGGCCAAGCTGGTGGAATCCAAGCACATCGATATGTTCCACTGCGTCGCCGAACGACTCGCAGATCTTCGCCACATTCTCAACGTTTTCCTCGGATGAGGTGAGTCCGGGCACAAGCACGAAACGCACCCAGATCTTCTTGCCGGCCTTGGCCAGACGCTGTCCGAAATCGATGGTCGGTTGCAGAATGCCGCCAGTCACCTTCTTGTAGGTTTCCTCATCGCCGGATTTAACGTCGAGCAGGCACAAGTCGATGTCGTCCAGCATGTCGTCGGTGTAACTTGCGCCAAGGAATCCGGAAGTATCGAGGCAGGTGTGCACGCCCATCTCCTTGGCCGCACGGAACACGCGGGAAACAAACGCCGGTTGCATCATGGATTCGCCGCCCGAGAAGGTGATACCGCCATGCGTCGCCTTGAAAAGATCCACATAGCGTTCGATCTTTTTGACCATGGCCTCGTAATAGACGGGCTTGCCGTCACGCATTTTCCACGTATCCGGATTCTGGCAATACTGGCAACGCAATGGGCAGCCACTCATGAAGACGGTCATGCGTGTTCCCGGACCGTCGACGGACGTGTTGATGTCCCAGGAATGCACGAAGCCGATATCACCGCTTTTCAGCGCGTTGATGCGGTCACGCCGGTCCAGTCCGATCGGCGATTCGAAGCCTGACAACCCTCCCATAAGCGTTTGGTTGACGTAGTTCTGCGATTCTCTGAGCATATGCCTTGTTGTGGAGCGAAAATGTACGTTCTCAGACATCGGTGTCCTTTCGTTGTATCTCTCCAATGGTTTCCCCACATTGTACAGGGAAAACCAAGGGGCGAAGCTTTCACGCTCCGCCCCTTGCACTCTACCGCTTCACACGGTGCCGTTCAGTCTCAGTCGACGACGGCACCCTGGTGGAACGTACGGGAGATCACGTCGAGCTGCTGCTCCTTGGTGAGCTTGACGAAGTTCACCGCGTAGCCGGAGACGCGCACGGTCAGGTGCGGGTACTTTTCCGGATGCTCGACGGCATCCTCGAGCTGTTCCTTGCGCAGCACGTTGATGTTGGCGTGGTACAGACCGTGGCCGTTGCCGGCGTCCAGAATGCCCACGAGGTTGCCGATGCGCTCATCCTCGTCGCGACCCAAGCCATCAGGGGTGATGGTGTTGGTCAGCGAGATGCCGTCAAGAGCGTCGTTGTAGTCGATCTTGCCGACGGAGAACATGGAAGGCAGCATGCCATGGGAGTCCATGCCGTTCTCCGGGTTTGCGCCCGGAGCATACGGGGTGCCCTTCTTGTGGCCGGACGGGAAGGCGCCGGTGGCCTTGCCGTATTCCACGTTGGAGGTGATGGTCAGGATGGACTGGGTCGGGACCGCTCCGCGGTACACCGGCAGGCGCTTGACCTGGCCCATGACGGTAGAGACAACCCACTTGGCGATCTCGTCGGCGCGATCATCATCGTTGCCGTACAGCGGGAACTCACCCTCGGTACGGTAGCCGACGATCAGATCGTCATCAGCGCCTTCGACGTACTCGTCCTCATGGCCCGGAGTGGTCTTGGCGTCCTTGTTGTAGATCGGGTAGACCTTGGCGTACTTGCATGCGGACAGGGAGTCGGCTGCGATGGACAGGCCGGACATACCGCAACCGAGGGTACGGTACACTTCCTTGTCATGCAGAGCCATCTCGATGGACTCGTATGCATACTTATCGTGCATGTAATGGATGATGTTCAGAGCCATCACGTAGGTCTCGGACAGCCATTCGAGAGCCTTCTCGTAGTTGGCCTTGACCTTCTCGTAATCCAAGGAGCCGTCGGCTTCCGGCTGAATCGGCTCGATAACGCCCTTGTCGATGACCTGCATGCCGGTCATTTCGTCGCGGCCGCCGTTGATGGCGTACAGCAGAGCCTTGGCGGAGTTCACACGAGCTGCGAAGAACTGCATCTGCTTGCCCACGCGCATCGGGGAAACGCAGCATGCGATTGCAGCGTCATCGCCCCAGTGGGAGCGGATTTCCTTGTCGGACTCGTACTGGATTGCCGAGGTGTCGATGGAGATCTTGGCGCAGAAGCGCTTGTAGGCTTCCGGCAGCTTCGGATCCCAGAAGATGGTGATGTTCGGCTCCGGACCAGGTCCAAGGTGCTCGAGAGTCAGGGTGTTGAGCAGACGGAACGAAGTCTTGGTGACCATGGTGCGGCCGTCGTCGCCGAAGCCTGCGTCGGACCAAGTCGCCCAGTACGGATCGCCGGAGAAGATCGCGTCGTAATCCTGGGTACGCAGGAAGCGCACGATGCGCAGCTTCATGACCAGGTTGTCGATGATCTCCTGTGCGTCGGTCTCGGTGATCTTGCCGGACTTCAGGTCGCGCTCGAAGTACACGTCGAAGAAGGTGGAGACGCGGCCGAACGACATTGCAGCGCCGTCCTGGCTCTTGACGGAAGCGAGGTAGCCCATGTAGGTCCACTGCACTGCTTCCTGAGCGGTCTGCGCTGGGCGGGACAGGTCAAGACCATACTCGTTACCGAGGTTGATCAGCTGCTTCAGGGCCTTGATCTGTTCGTCATGCTCTTCGCGGAAGCGGATCCAGTGCTCGATCTCCGGCTCGGTGAAGTCGTTGCGGTACGGCACGGAATCCTTGTCGCGCTGCTTGAACTTGATCAGGGCGTTCACACCGTACAGTGCCACACGACGGTAATCGCCGATGATGCGGCCGCGGCCGTAGGCATCCGGCAGACCGGTGAGGATCTTGTTGTGGCGGGCTACCTTGATCTGCTTGGTGTACACGCCGAAGACGCCGTCGTTGTGGGTCTTGCGATACTTGGTGAAGATCTTCTTGATTTCCGGATCCGGCTCCTTGCCGGCTTCCTTGATGGCCTGCTCGACCATACGCCAGCCGCCGTTCGGCATCATGGCACGCTTGCAAGGAACATCGGTCTGCAGACCGACAACCACATTGTCGACTTCCGGAGAATCGATGTAGCCGGCGCCGAATGCGTCGATGCCAGCAGGGGTGTGGGTGTCGACGTCGTAGACGCGCTGCTTGCGCTCTACTGCCAGATAGTTGTCATCGAGGTACTGCCACAGGTGCTTGGTCTTCTCGGTGGCGTCAGCCAGGAAAGACTCATCGCCCTCATAAGGCGTATAGTTCTTCTGAATAAAGTCACGGACATCAATGTCCTTCTGCCAGTTGCCCTCAGCGAAGCCTTCCCAAGCCTTAGCCTGAAGCTCTTCCGGGGAGACTGCCGTCGCATCAACTGCTGCCATTTCCACTCCTTCTGGGTGTTGGTTTGGCGACGCATCGTTACGTCGTCGCTAGTTATCGATTCTAGCTGCATAAACCTGTATAGAACCTGAGTTTACGAGGAAATAAAAGTGACATATGTCACACTTGCGAAGTATAAAAAATCGCGGTGCCGTAATCTGGACACCGCGATTTCATATATCGAATCAACTACTTTTCATCGGAAGACCAGCGTTTCCATTCGCGATCCTGTTCTTCCCATTTGATGTTGCGTTCCTGTACGATCTTCCATGCATCGAGCGCGTCTTCCCTGGTTTTGTATGGTCCCATACGATGGCTCGCCGGTGAGATCATACCCAGTTCAGGCTGTTCGGTGACCGTATTGAAATACCATTGCTTTTCCATATCACTCCTTACGAAGCGTGTAACGAAACAATAGTTCGTCGCTGTTTTATTCGCGGAACGCGTTGGTGATCGGCAAGCGGCGATCACGACCGAACGCCAATGCCGTCACCTTCGGTCCAAGCGGGTATTGACGGCGCTTCCATTCGGCACGATCGACGAGTCGCATAACCGTGTCGACGGTGGTTTCGTCGAAGCCGTCGGCCAGAAGATCCTCGCGACCATGCGCATGTTCAATGTACATTGCCAACACCTGATCGAGCAGCTCATATTCCGGCAGCGAATCGGAGTCTTTCTGCCCCGGGCGAAGTTCGGCGGATGGAGCCTTTTCAATCGAATTGACGGGAATCATCACGCCGTCCGGCAACGGCGTTCCCGCAGACCCCTGCTCGTTGCCCACGATATGCAATCCGCCAATGCCCATGCCTTCGGCGGCAGCCTTGTTGCGCCAGCGGGAGATCTCCCACACACGGGTCTTGAGCAGATCCTTGATCGGAGCGTATCCGCCGACCGCATCGCCGTAAATCGTGGAATAACCGCAGGCAAGCTCCGACTTGTTGCCCGTGGCGACAGCCAGAAGCCCCTTGGAATTCGAATATGCCATGACAATCACGCCGCGAATACGCGCCTGCAGGTTCTCAGCGGCCACACCTTCAAGATCGAGCTGCTTCTGGAAGGAGACGAACAGCGGTTCGATGGGCTGAATGTCGTAGTGCGCTCCAATATTCTTCGCCAGATCGGCGGCGTCGTCTTTCGAACCGTCAGACGAGTACATGCTCGGCATGGAAATGCCATACACGTTAGCTCCTCCCACGGCGTCCGCGGCCATGGCCGCCACCAATGCGGAGTCGATGCCGCCGGAAAGGCCAAGGCACACGCCCTTGAAATGGTTCTTGGCCATATAATCCTTCAAGCCAAGCACGCAGGCGGTGTACACCTCTTCGTCCGGATCGGGCTTGGCTGCGATAGATCCAGCTTTCTGGCGTTCGGCAGTGGTGTCGAGGTCGAAGAAGCTCAGATCCTCCATGAACATCGGCGAACGTTCCAGCAGCGTGCCATCGGCATCGACCACGAAGCTGCCACCGTCAAACACCAGATCGTCTTGGCCTCCCACCTGGTTGAGATAGATCATCGGCGCGTTCACTTCGGCCGCACGGCGTACCGCAAGGTCGATGCGGGTGTCGGTTTTGCCTTCCTCATATGGCGAACCGTTCATGGTGAGCAGCAGATCGATGTTCTGCTTGGCGAGTTCCTCCACTGGACCGCCATCCTGCCAGATGTCTTCGCAAATGGCCACGCCGATGCGTGCACCGTTCACGTCGAGCACCATGGATTTGTTGCCGGGGCTGAAAATGCGGAATTCGTCGAACACACCGTAGTTGGGCAGAAAGTGCTTGTCGTAGCCGGCCCAAACCACGCCGTCATGCAATACGACGAGTCGGTTGCGCGGCTTGGATGTCTCGCGATCAGTGCCGACCGTGCCGACCACCACAAACAGGTCGCCAAGCCCATCGGCAGCCAGTTCGGCGGCAAGCCAGTTGGCTTTGTTCCACGCGGATTTACGGAAAGTGGCCCGCAATGCGAGGTCTTCAATCGGATATCCGGTAAGCGTCATTTCAGGAAAGACCACGACTTGTGCGCTGTTGCTGGAAGCGAGATGCGCATAGCGCATGACTTTGTCTGCGTTGGAGTCGAGATCTCCCACGCAAGTGTCGATTTGGGCGAGGGCGAAACGAATGTCTGTCATAGTTAACTAGTGTATTGCGATTTGCGTATCAGATATGCAAACGGCACGCATATGGCGAGAAAAACCACATGCGTGCCGAATGATCATCGTGCATATCGCATATATCTTCAGCTATCTTCGATCACAGGAGAATTGGGCCGAAGATCGACCAGCCTACGCAAGTTCGTTCAACACGGTAAACGCTGCGTTGGCATAGAATTCCACGCCTGCCTGCAAAGATTCGTCCAATCCCACGAAGTTCGGGCTGTGCCAGTCGGGGCATCCTTCCTCACCATTGGATCCGATAAAGGCGAACACGGGCAATGTGACTTTGGCGTATTCGCAGAAGTCCTCCCCCGCCATCGACGGATAGATCGGCTCAAGCTGCGCATACTCGCGCACGTCATCGGCCACGATCTTCGACAGTCCCTCGTCGGAGACCAGCGGATCCTGGAAATCATCCCAGTCGATGTCGGCAGTGATGCCATAACCGGCTGCGATGGCATTGACCTGTTCCTTGAAGCGTTCGCCTACCATGATGCCGTCGGATTTGTGGAAGTAACGGACGGTACCTTGGAAACTTGCCTTGGCCGGCACCACATTCCATACATGACCGCCATGCAGTTCGGTGATGGAAAGCACCAATGGATGGAATGGCGACACATTACGGCTCACGATGGTCTGCAACGCGAGAATCATCGTGGCGAGCGCTTCGATAGGGCCGGTCCCCTTATGCGGGTAGCCGGCATGCGTACCCGTGGCGTGGAGCGTGACATGGAATTTCACACATCCGGCCATCATGGGATCCGGTCCGATGGCGATCTGGCCTGGAGCATAGTTCGGGTTGTTGTGTGCGCCGATGATGGCGGAAACGTCGGCCAACAGTCCCGCGTCGATCATGGCTCGCGCGCCGGTACCGGTTTCTTCGGACGGCTGGAACAGCAGTTTGATGGATCCCTTGATCTGCTTGCGATGCTTGGCAAGCCAGAACGCCGCTCCCAGCAGGTACGACATGTGCAAGTCATGGCCGCAACCATGCATGACGCCATCGTTAACCGACGAGAACGGCAGTCCGGTGTCTTCCTGAATGGGAAGACCGTCGATGTCGGCGCGCAAGGCGATGCGCGGTCCGGGTTGTTCGCCGCGGATCAGCCCGACCACACCTGATTCGAGCGGATTGTTCAGAATTTCAATATCGTGCGCTCTGAGCAGTTGCTTGATATAGGCACTTGTTTCGAATTCCTTGAAGCTGCGCTCCGGATGTGCGTGCAGATAATGGCGGATTTCGATGAGTTCCGGCGTGATTTCGACATGTTCAGTCATCTTGCGTGAATCCCCCTTGGTTGCTTCTCTCCATTAAGATTAAGCGGCTTTCACCGTTGCTGTCAGCGTTTCAGCAGGTGCTTCGCGATGGCATTGGCGACGCCCTGCACCACCTGGACAAGTACAATCATAATGATTACCGCCGTCCAAGTCACAGTCTGGTCGAATTTCTGGTATCCGTAGGCGATGGCGAAATTGCCGAGACCGCCGCCGCCGATGTATCCAGCCATGGCCGACATGTCGAGCACGCCGATGAACAGGAATGCGTAGGCGAGAATCAGCGGTGCGAGTGCTTCCGGAATAAGCACGGTTCGCACGATGGTGAGTTTCGAGGCTCCCATGGCTCGTGCCGCTTCGATCACACCGGAGTCGACGGGAACCAGATTCTGTTCGACAAGCCTGGATGTGGCCATGGTGCACATGATGATCATTGGAAAGATCGCGGCGGCCGTACCGATGGAGGTGCCGATGACTTTGATGGTCAACGGTTGCATGGCTGCGAGGAAGATGATGAACGGTATCGGTCGGATGATGTTCACGATCACGTCGAGGATGCGGTAAACGACCGCGTTTTCGAATAGGTTGCCAGGACGCGTTCCGTAGAGTACCACGCCGAGGACCAGTCCGAGAATACCGCCCACGATCATGGTGACGAGCACCATTTCCAAGGTTTGCCCGATGGATTCAAACAGGAGCGGTCGTAGTACCGTCCAGTCGCTACGACTTGCGAGGGTTACGCCTTCAATCTGTGTCATGCCTGCTCCTGTCCGGCCTTGATGAGGGCCTGTTCGTATGGTGTCGGCTGTGCTGCGGTGCCGAAATCGACGATGTCGCTGTTTTGCGCCAGTTCGTTCAGGAACGGCTCGACGTTGTCTCCGCCGAATTCGTAGGTGATCGCTCCGATGGCCACGCCGTTGACAGTGTCGATACCGCCGTACAGGAGGCTGCTTCGTACGCCGTGTTTGGCGATAAGTTGTGAGATGTTCTGCCCGGATGCCGCGATGACGGTACCGTCTTCACGCTCTTCGACGTCATGCTGTCGAATAAGCACTGTGACGATGTGTCCGAGATTTTCCTCATGCATGGTGTTGATGCGCGACTCTTCAGGAATACCACTGATGGCGGTGGAGATGAATCGCTTGGTCACCGGCTGTCGAGGGGCCGCGAACACGTCGTAAACGCTGCCGGATTCCACTACTTTGCCGGAGCTTATGACCGCCACACGGTTGGCGATCTGCTGCACGACGTTCATCTGGTGGGTGATGAGCACGATGGTGATGCCCATTTCCTTATTGACTCGTTTAAGCAGCGACAATACTTCCGTAGTGGTTTCCGGATCCAGAGCGCTGGTCGCCTCGTCGGCAAGCAGGATCTTAGGATTCGTGGCCAATGCCCTGGCGATGCCGACGCGCTGCTTCTGGCCGCCGGAAAGCTGCGACGGATATTTGTTCGCATGGTCGCTTAAGCCTACGAAGTCAAGCAATTGCGCCACGCGCTTGTCCTGATAATCCTTGCGCCAATGGTCGAGCTGCAACGGATAGGCGATGTTCTGCGCCACTGTTTTGGTGGAGAATAGGTTGAACTGCTGGAAGATCATGCCGATTTTCTGTCGAATCGGACGAAGCTTGGATTCGCTGAGCGACGACACTTCGGTGCCAAGTACCGTGACCGTACCCGATGTCGGCTTCTCCAAAGCATTGATCAGGCGCACCAATGTGGATTTGCCGGCTCCGGAATAGCCGATGATGCCGAAAATGTCACCTTCATTGATGGTGAGGCTCACATCGTCGACGGCGCGAGCAACGGTCGTGCCGCGTTTGCCGCCGTCAGTGCCGCTGCCACGCTGCCGGAACTCCTTGACCACATGGTCGAATGTGATGATCGGTGTGTGTTCTGTCATACTGCCGCTTTCATTAATGGTTTTCAACCCTTGACCATACAACCACGCCTGACGTTGGTCGCACATACAGGAAAGCCCCCTCCTTGGAGGGAGCTTTCCGAAAAGGACTTACTCGGCGTCCTTGGCTTCCTGTTCGATCGTCTTCAGGTAATCCTGAAGTTCGGATGCGCTGAACTTGTCAGCCAGAACCGCAGTGCCGCCGGAGTTCTCCTGCAGCTTGTCAAGCACGTTCGTGGTTTGGAAGATCTCAACGACCTTCTTGTAGACCTCGTTGTTCACGTCAGCCTTGCGGGTGGCAAAGATGTTGATGTACGGGCGGGCTTCTTCGGATTCAGCGTCATCCTGATAGATGGCGTCGGTGGCCTTCAAACCAGCGTCGGCGACATAATCGTTGTTGATGACGCCTGCCGCGACCTGCGGGTCCTTCAGGGAGTTGGCGACCTGCTCCGCCTTCAGCGGGGTGACCTTGACCTTGGATTTGGATTCGTCGATGTCCTGCGGAGTAGAGAACGGCGTCCAATCGCCCTTCATCGTCACCAGACCTGCAGCCTTGAGCACGCCGATGGCACGGGCCTGATTGGTCTCGTCGTTCGGAATCGGAATGGTGCTGCCCTCAGGAATCTCGTCGATGCTCTTGTACTTGGTGGAATACACACCGAGCGGGTAGATTGCCACACCGCCGATCGGCTGCAGCTCCTTGTTGTTCTGCACATTGTAGTTGGCCAGGTACAGCAGGTGCTGGAACTCGTTGAGGTCAAGCTCACCGGAGTCGACGGCCGGATTCTCGGAAGTGTAATCCTGGAAATCAACGATATCGACGTACAGGTTCTGCTTTTCGGCCTGCTTCTTGAATTCCACCCACTGCGGATCGGTGGCGCCCACCACGCCGATCTTCACCGGGTTGGCCTCGGTTCCCTTCTCCGCAGTCTTGTCGGATCCGTTGAACGCACGAACTCCAAAGAACGCTCCGACCGCGACCAATGCGACCACCACGACGGCGATGATGATGTTACGTACCGTGTGATTGACTCGGACCGGTTCTTCCGGCAATCCTGCCGGCTGCTGATTTGCTTCTGCCATGATGAATCCTCTCTTCTTCCTCATTGCTTTGCATGGTTTCCAACGTGTCTTCGATGAGCTGCATGCCATCGTGTCGTGTCCAACCATACGCGACGCTTCCGTTGCAATACGCCGAAACCTAAGAACTGCCTTATCGGAATTCGTTATAGCGGGTGTTCAATCGCAATGATTCCAGCATTTTCATCAATCCTCCGAAATGCACGGAATCATGCACGATGGTGACATGAACGGGTGTGTCGGCGATCATGTCCGCTCCCTACACTGAAACAAGCGAGCAATTACGAAATCACATATTTGGAAGGTGTTTTCCATGACCGCAATCGACATCAAAGCGGCGTTTTTCGACATTGACGGAACGTTGACGAGCTTCACCACGCACGTCGTGCCACAATCCACCATTGACGCGTTGCACGCGCTGCAATCCAATGGCGTCAAGATTTTCATATGCACCGGTCGCCCTCCCGCTCAAATGAATGTCGTGTTGGATACTATTCCCGTCGATTTCGATGGCATTGTCGGGTTCAATGGCCAGTACTGCATTGACGGCAGCGGATTTTTGGAAAAGCAGACGCTTGACGCAACCGATGTGGCCACGATCGTACGTTGGCTGGATGAGCATGAGGATATCGTCGTCTGCATCGGCGAAGAGGATTACGTGTATTTCAACCACAGCAACGATCAGATGCGCCGCACGTGGGCAAGCCTGGGTAAGACCGCACCGGACGTATTCTTTGACGATCCGCATGTACGCACGGCGGAACATGAGACGTTCCAGATGAGCCCGTATATCAGTCGTGACCAGGAAGCCGAGCTGTTGTCGCTGCTACCGAACACACGTGGCGTGCGCTGGCATCCTGATTTCGTTGATTTGATTCCCGCCGACGGAGGTAAGGATCGTGGCATTCAGCGTTTTCTCGACCATTATGGCTGGTCGAAGGAGCAGACGATTTCATTCGGCGATGGAGGCAATGATGTGGATATGCTGCGTTTCACCGGTATCGGTGTGGCAATGGGCAACGCAACCGAAGAGCCGAAGGCCGTTGCCGATTACGTCACCGATGACGTCGATCATGATGGCATTTGGAATGCTCTTAAGCATTTCGACATCATCTGACGATGTACTGTTGACCGTATTTCTTTTCGCCGCAAATACTGGATGCATGTAACGTTACGGGTTTCCCACAGCATTGTTTTTACAATAGAGAAATCGACAATATCGGGGATCGAGGAAGATATGATTGGTATATCGCGTCCACACGCCGCCACCGCAGCCATAACCGTGGGAACAATGGTAGCGGCTGCTGCCGGAGTGACCGCCATCGCCGCAAATGTTTTATTCCGTTTTGCCATTGATACGCAGTGGAAGCATTCCATGTTTCATCAGGCGATCATTGCTCCGGATCGTGACGAGCAAATGGCCATTGGAGAGGCCGGAGAAGCATGCGCATGGTTCGACGAGGCCAAGCAACCGGTGGAAATCACCAGTAGGGATGGTTTGAATCTTCATGGATGGTGGTTTGACCCGGATTCTTCCGCACCGCGTGAGCATTGTTATGCGATCTGCGTGCACGGCTATACCAGCAAGCCGTTGGAGTCGGCGAAATGGGGTCGTCGTTTCGCGCAGATGGGATTCACCGTGTTCATTCCCGCGCAACGCGGGCATGAGCTGAGTGAAGGTCGTTATGTTGGTATGGGTTGGCTCGAACACTATGATCTGTTGGACTGGATTAGCTATATCAACAGTATCGACGATCAGGCGCGTATTCTGCTGTACGGCGGTTCCATGGGAGCGTCCGCTGTGATGATGGCCACGGGCGATGCTGAACTGCCTGGCAATGTTGTGTCGGCCATTGCGGAAAGCGGTTTCACTTCGGCACGTTACGAGTTCATGGACACTGCTCGGAGTATGTTCCACATGCCTAAGTTCTTTGCCGCAGCATGTGTGGATGCGGCAAGCTTGGTATGCAAGGCGCACGCCGGATACAGTTTCTCGGATGCTTCGTGTGTGGAGTCGCTTTCCCACACAACGATTCCCATGCTGTTCATTCACGGTGGCGACGACAATATGGTCAATGCCAAGTATTTGGACATGAATTATGATGCTTGCGCCAGTGCGGATAAGCGTAAGCTGCTGGTTCCCGGTGCCGATCATTTGGTGAGTTCCGCTGTTGATCCGGAAACGTATTGGAATACCGTTAAGGGATTTGTGACAGATACGTTCGATCGTTAGTTCGACAAGTTCAGGGTTCCATTCAACACCACAATGTAATACTCACTGATATACGGTAAGGGCTTCGGTTAGTTCAGAAATATCTTTTGAACTAACCGAAGCCCTTACTTGTTGGCTCTAGCCATTACGCCTGAGGCGCGCGTCTAGTGTCAGGCGCGCTTCTTCTTCAGCATCAGCGCACCAGCGCCCACAATGAGTGCTGCAACGCCTGCGACTACGAAGCCCATGACCGAAGAACCGGTGGAAGCGATCTTGCCGTTCTTCTTCTTAGCGACAGTTTCCGTCTTCTTCGAATCTTCCTTCTTCGGATCGGACGGCACGGTCTTGAAGTTGGCCTTCACGTACACTGCGCTACTTGGCATGGTAAAGGTGCCGTCTTCAGCGATTTCCACATTGCCGCTGGTCACGGTCCAACCGTCGAAGGCATAGCCCTTATCGGCGGTGGCGGTCAGGGTAACTTTCGTGCCCGGAGCAACGTTCTCCGTGTAATCCGCAGAAGCCTTGCCACCCTTGCCGGCCTTGACATTCACGGAATACACCGTGTTGGCCACACGCCACAGCTGGGTGCCGTAGAACGGGTTGGCGGTACCGATCATCATGTAATTGTCGGTGTTGCAGAAGATGCGCAGACCATGGTTGAACGGGTCGCCGAAGCCTTCATCGGTCACGGTGCTCACGGAAACACCGTTTTCACCGTTGTCGACGATTTCGAACAGGTTGAAACCACGCTTGGACTGGGACAGGTACGGCAGCGCCTTGAAGTATGCCTTCATGTTTTCCTTGGAGCTCAGCTTCACAAGGGTGTCGTACAGCTTCTTCATGCTGTCCGGAATCTGCGGTGCGTTCGGCACGACGGCCATGAACTCGTCCACGATCTCGCCATAGGTGTCGGAGAAGTCTTCGGATGCCTTGCTGCCCAGCTCGTCGCCAAGCATGTCGAGTCCGTTGTTGACGTCCAGCAGGGTGGCTGCGGTGTTGACGTCGGTCAGGCTTCCCGGCACGATGCTGCCATCCTTGATGCCGGCAACCAGATCGTTCTTCTGATCCTTGGTCAGGGTGAACGAATCAGCGGTGGAACCTTCAACGTCGGTCAGGGACGGATGGGAGGCTGCGGCGCGCTGGTTGGCCTGCTTCACTGCCCAGTCGACCAGTGCTTCAGGATCGTCGGAAGACGGTGCTTCGGACTGTGCTTCTGCATCAGCTTCGTCGTCGTTCAATGCGACGGCGTTGGCGTCACTGGAGTTGTTGCGGTTCATCACCAGTTCGAGGAACGTACGCAGATAGTGGATGGTGTCGTTCCATTCCTTATCGCTCATGTGCAGAATGTCGCCGTTGGTGAACTGGGCTACCGGCTCGAGCAGCGTGGTGGTGTTCATGGTAGACAGATACATCTTGCCTTCGTGGGTGATGGTCTGCCAGGTGTACTGGTTCATGTGGTTGCCGTAACCACTGCCCAGCCCGGTCAGGCTCTTGCCGAAGGTCTCGTTTTCGTCGCCAACGACCATCGTGATGTTCTCGTTCTTGTCCATGCGGTACAGGTTGATGGACTGTTCGAGGTTGGTGGCCTGGGTCACGAATTCGGAGTTGGTCACGAAGCCCTGCAGTGCGCTGGAAACGTCATTGTAGTCGCCAATGTACAGGTAGTCGCCGTAAACCTGCAGCGTGCAGGCGCCGGCGCTCACGCGGCTTGCGTCAAGACCGTAGGTGTACTTGGCGCCATTGGACTTGTCGCCAGCCAGCGGACGCCACGTCCAGTCGGCCTTGTTGGTCGGATCACCATTGTTCTCGCCCACGTAGATGGCGTAGGAACGCATGGTGCCGGTTTCGTCGCTCCTCGTATCCGTGCTGCCGGTGCAGATCACCACGTACAGCTTGCCGTTGAACTCCTGCACCTGGTAGATACCGCCACCGCCGTTGACGTCGGAACGGTGAATGGCAGGCAGGTTATCGAAGTCCGCCATGTCTGCGATGACCTTGTAGGAGCCCTTGATGGACGGGGTCTTGGAAGCCACCAAGTAGGCGGCTCCCTTGCCATCGGAAGTCGGCTTAAGGTCGCCGGCGATCAGCGTGTCGTCACCGAACGAGCCGATGGCACGGGTGGAGGTGAAGACGTTCTGCTTGACCAGTTCACGCCACTGATCCGCATTCTCCATGCTTTCGTACACAGGGGTGAGCTTGTCGCCGTTGGTCGGATCGATCTCATAAATGCACGGGAAGCCGTTCTGGTAGGCGATGGCGGTCTGGATTTCAGTCTGGGTGAGATCCTTGTTGTTGGTATCCATGACCATGCCTTCGAAATACAGCTTGTCGCCCATGCGGAACGCGCTGCGGAAGGTCGGGTGATGCCAGTGCCACCCTCAATGCCTGCGCTTTGAGACATGAGGATCTTGCTTTCGCCGGTCTTCACGTTGAACTTGAACAGCATGCCGCCGGCGCTCTTGCCGTCCGGCTCGCCCAAGTACATGTGGCCGGAGTACATGGTCTGAATCAGAGCGGTGGCCTCATCGGTGGTCATGCCCATGTTGGATGCGAAACCACGCGAAAGGATGTTCTGCACGCCAAGACCGCCGTACATGGTGCCCACATACACCCAATCGCCGTACGAGGCGGCAGCGTAGCTGTAGGACTGGCCGCGGTCGCCCTGGCCCTGGTCTTCTTCGGTGATGGCGCCATTGCCGATGTAGTCGACCACGCCGTCAGCCGTCTGCAGTCCATTGGACGGATGGCTGACCTTCTCGAACGTCATACCGTTGCCGTTCTGAGAAGTGTACGTATTGACGATCTTCTTGCTGAGATCGTTCGCAGTATCGTCTGCGAACGCCGTCGTGGCCGTGCCGCACAGCGCGATTGCAGAAGCGGCGATTACCGCCGTGATCTTCTTGCCAAAGCTATGCGTGTTTTTAGCTGGAGTTTTACCTCCTATTGCGCCGGGGAAACGACTTGATGGTTTCATGATAAATTCCTCTTTCATATAGTGTTCCCACAGAAAATTATTACATAAGCATGAGAAAACTTTAACTATTCCTACACATTAACAAAAGATGCCCATTAACCCCCTTAAGTAAGAGCTACGTCTTGCGAACACTCACATCAATCAAAATAAACGGCTTTGAGAATGTGCACAGACCATGAAAAGGCACAATCGAATCCATATTCGATCGTGCCAAAAGTTTTTGAACGCTTCACGAATCCTTTGACTTCAACGTCAGATTGCACAGATTCCGGAGAAACAGCTCCAGCTAGCAGTGCGGAATCATCTTGCGTTTCTTCGCCAGACTCGTTCCGAACCGCCGATGGCACAGTGGTGGTAATGTTGCTATCCACTTCCCGTTGCGGAATGCCGCACCCAGCAAGTGGCAATAATACGGCGCCCGTCAACGCGAAAGCCAAAGAACGCCCACGCATCGTGCCTTCCATATATCAGTTTTTCAGTATCCAGATTCATCTATAGAACGGCAAACGTATCAAAGTATGTGTCTCAAATACGACGAATCCGCATTATCGTCAATCATAAAAAGAAATTCACGGATAACAGTTGATGGCATTCAGCATGCGGTCCATCATCTTAGGCAGTTCGAACGGCTTGATCTGAGGCAGGTCGGAACGTTCGATCCAATCTTTGCCCGGCACCGAACCAATAGAGCATCTCCTTGAGAATCTCCTCACCCGAGCATTGGTTCATCGGCTTCTTCACATATTCGTCCGGATCATTGGAGTGCAGACCGTACACCCACAGCACCTGCCGTCGTCCAACTGATCCGGATCGACCGGCTGCAGCGCCGCGTTGAATCTCATGAACCATGATGATTTGACGAATGTGGTCACGCCTGCTTTGCCAGTCGGATTACCGGTTTTCTCTTCGATATAACGGAAAAGCTCCGGATAGTCGCGAATAGTGATGGTGGCACTCACCCAATTGGTTTTCACCGGGTCGCACACGAATTTCTCCGGATGCCCGAAATCCTCGCTCTTTGCCGCCAGCTTCTCCCATAGCGTGAAGCAGCCGCATTCGGTAGTGCTGCAGTTCATGACGGGCGCTTCGGTCATACTGCTGCGAATGGAGTTCTAGGTCATGGATCCGTTGGTGAAGTAGACCATATCTTGCTGTCCGACTGGCTGAACGGTTTCCTCACCGTCTTTGACGATACGCATTCCTCAATGGTCGCGAAACCGGCAGCACCGGTTCTGTGGTGGTGTTCTACAACCAGGGTGCACGCGTGCGTTTCACTGTGGCTATCAAGGACAGCACGCCGAACGCACCGAAGAAGGATGATGACAAGCAGAATACGAAGCCTGCCGCACACAAGAAGGCAAACACTGCCAACACCGGTTCCAACGTAATCGGCGTTGTTGCGGTGGTCGCTGTTCTGGTTGTTGCAGCAGGGGCATTGTTCGTGTTCAAGCGCAAGCGTTCCTGAATTGCCAGAGCCTGTTCTTAGGATTCATTCCTAAGTTCGTTCGCATATAACAATCCCGCATGATCCGGTTCGCCGGAATCATGTGGGATTTTTATTTCGTAAGAATCGCATATCTTGCATCATTCAAGCTGCCGTTACTGCTGTCACTACTGTCAGCGTTCGATATGCAACCATGTGGAAGTTCTGATACGGAAACCATTGAACACTGCGCGCAATCCTACAAATAGCAGATTCACGGCAAGCCACAGCAACGCCATACGAAGCGCAGAAGAAGCCTGCATCGCATCGCATATCCATCCAATCGCAGCAAGGCAAGGCACATATATCGCAGCCGTTGCCATGCAAGTCAATGCAAGGTACCTGTAATCCCCTGCACCAATCAGAATGCCATCGACAGCCCACATCCAACCAGCCAACGGCAATGTCACGCCAACAACCATCATGCCGACGGTAATCAAATGCTGGATCTCAATCGACTGAGAAAACAGCGGAGACGAGCACCATCCAGCAATCATCAAACCAATACCGATCGCCACTCCGCCGCACAATCCGGATCTACCAGCAATTCTTGTCAAACGCATTGCCTCACGCTCATGACGGGCGCCAATCTGCGCGGCAACCAACGTCTGACCGGCAATACCAATGGCATCAAGCATGTTCAGCACGAAATTCCAACTGGAATTCACCACCTGATATGCGGCCAACACCTGCACACCCATATGCGTGGCCAGCACCACATTCGCCACCAAGCATGCACGCAGCGCAAGCGTACGAACAAATAGCACTGCGCCATCTCCAGCACTGCTCAACACTCCCGACAGACGCGGCTTCAAACGGGCATCTTCCGCACGCGTCCACAACACAGCAGGAACAATCAGCACTACCGCCATAAACCATTGCGAAATCAGGGTGGCCACTCCGGAACCAAACACTCCCCAACCGAATCCGATAATGAACAGCAGATCCAAAATCGTATTCAACACGGCACCGGCCACAGCCGCCACCAACGTGATGCGCACCTTCTGCAATCCACGAAAAATGCCATTGGCCGCATACACCAGCAGCATGCCGGGAATACCGAACACCACGGCACGCACGTAGTCAACCGCATTGTGCAAGACGCTCCCCTGCGCTCCCATGGCCATGCACAACGGGCGTGCAATAACGAACAGCATCACAGACACCACCACGCCAATGATTCCAGCCAACCACAGGCCATCAACGCCTGCTTCCAAGCCTTCTCTTCGTTTGCCAGCGCCCAAAAGACGCCCCACCTGCGATGTGGTGCTATACGCAAGGAACACACATAGCCCCACAACAGTGAGCACAATGGTTGACCCGACCGACAGACCTGCGAGCGCCTGCCCGCCAACATGTCCGACGATGGCGGTGTCGATGAGCACGAATGCCGGTTCGGCGATAAGTTGGCCGAATGTTGGTATGGCCAGCGTGAGTATGGTGCCGATGGTGGTGCATGATACGTTGTTTGCGGTATCTGTTTCGTGAGTATTCTGCGAAGTTGATGTGATCATAATCGTAAGCGTCTGGCGTATTGGGAACTGCATATGCAGTGTAAGGTCACGTGTTTCACCATCGCCGTTGATTGCTCAGATTATGACTATGTCTGTTTTGCGCTGTTGAGAATGTCGTTGAAGGTTTTCGCTGATTATCTGCATAAAGGTAGAGGGGCATATAATTCCCGAACCGCTCGTGACGCATAGTCCAAGCTCCTGCGAGACCCATTTGACCCCATCCAAACCCTAGTGGATTCCCGAATCCGCCTTCGCAGTAATACTTCATGTGACCGTCGAACTTAGCCCCGAACGCGTCAATGGGCTACCGCCTGGTCTCAAGCCCATGAGACACTTGGAGCCATGACTACAGTTATCATGCACACCACTGATGATAATCGTGGTCAGCTGTTTTTGGCTTTATTCCAAGGTTTTCCATTTTTGGGAAACCTGCCGATTACCCTCATTTTTCACGAGGCACCTACAGGCACCCAAGAATAATCTCGACTGCCCCACCGGCCGACCACCACCGGCCGGTCCATGATGCTCATTCGAGATCTCCCGCCGACGATAGGAGCCCGGACCCATACCGTCTATCCAAGGGGAAGCCAATGAAGGACACGGAGAACAGGCCGCAACCGAGAAAACGCAGGAAATGGGGATCGGTGATCGTCCGCAGGGACGCGGACGGCAACCCGACCAGTTTCCAGGCGCGGTACGTCAACCCGCTCGACCCGCCCAAGAAGGTCGGACGGAACTTCGGCCTGGAATACGAGACGGAGGCATACAGGTGGCTCGACGAGGAGCGCTACCTCGTCACACTCCACAACAAAGGCATCAGGCAATGGGTTCATCCATCGCAGCGAGGCGCAAACACCATGCCCACATTCAGGGAATACTCCAAGGACTACTTCGACAAATACCGCAAACCGGACGGCAGCAAGCTATCCGGCCGGTCCAACCGATGCAACGGAATCGTACTGCGTCGGCTCAACGAGACGTTCGGAGACACCCCGCTCGACCGCATCACCCGGCAAATGGTAGACGAATGGTATGCAAACGCCAGAGACACGTTGACGGCATGGACGTTCGAACAGGCGGCGCGAACACTCAAACGAATCATGCTCGCCGCCGCGAACGAACAGGCGGATGGCACCCCGCCGCTCATCCCCGCGAGCCCGTGCCGGTACCGCGTCGTCAAACCGCAATCCAAACGACGTGACCAACCGCCGGTCACCGCCGACGAGATCAACAGGCTGGCCGAGCTCTTCCCCGACTACCAGCGGCTCGCGCTCTGGCTCTCCCTTCTGGCAGGCGGACTGCGCCTCGGCGAGGTATGCGCACTGCAACTCAGGGACATCGACCTGGAGAACCTGCAACTCCACGTCCGCCACTCCGTCAACCGCGGCCCCGACGACAGGGGCAAATACCAATTATGCGAGCCCAAGACCAAAAGCAGCAAAAGGGTCGTGCCCATCCCGAAACCACTCGCCCCGCTCATCGAGGCCCATATCAGCCGGTTCTGCAAGGACCGCAAGCCCGACACCATGCTGTTTCACTCGCCTATGCTGGACGATTGGCTGCTCCCGCCCACGACCATCGAACGGACATTCCGCATGGCCCGCGAAAAGATCGGACGCCCCGACATCACCTTCCACTCGTTGCGCGCCACGCACGCCACCATGCTCGTCCTCGAGGGCGGGACCATGCGCGAGACGATGGACGACCTCGGACACACCAGCCTCACCGTCGCGGTGGACAGCTACCAACGGGTCGTCAGAGAACACCACCGCGACACCGTGGAACTCCTCGCCTACCGGTACATGCCATCGAACGATCCGACCGTAATCCGCACGGTCATCGATCAGAAGGAACGCCAGATCGACAAGCTCCGGGACGAAGTGGAAAGACTCAGGAAGATCCTGCTGGAACGGGATACCGGAATACCGACGGACCCGGACACCGTTTTACCGAAAAACCAAAACCGGTAAAGACCGGCATCAAACGGAACAGCCTCACACGTCTAAGTGTTGCAACAAGTACAGCGGCAACGCTTAAACACGTGAGGCAGCCACGGTCGAAGCGCGAGGCAATGCCTTCAACCGACTGGATACCGCGATACCGGAACCGGTAAATACCGAAATAACGGAATCAGTTTCAGCCCTCGGAATCCATTACCGTACGACCCTTGCCGAAGAGATGGTCGAACAGCTTCTCCCCGGCCTCCTCCCGGTCGTACACACCGCTCTCGTACATGTCCAGAATGAAGTCGGTCCTGGCGAACCTCGCCCTCACATCGTCGGGAAGCACTGGAGCTTCCCCTGCGGACACGCTCATGGTCACATCATGGAACCGCACCTCGCCCACGCCGGGCACCTCGACGCCGGCAGAATCCAGCAGCGGCACCCACCTGTCGTCGTCACCCCGCGGATCCAGGCCGACGATACGAGCCCACACGCTCCCGTCATCCATGGTCCGAACCTCGCCCGACTCGGACTTGCCATAATGGTCGAAGCTCACCCATCTGACCGCGCCCATGTAACCCGCACATCCGTCATCCACGACTCTCATCCTTTTCTCTTAAAACGGCACCATCGTCGCCGACAACACCGATTATAGAAGCTACGGTGTTTCCACACCAAGAGCAGACTTGACCGAGAAGCAGAAAAAGGAACAATAATGGCTGAGGCACAAGAACAGGAAGAACCGCTAAACGAAGCCAAAGCGGGAAAGATCCTCGACACCATTTATGAAAAAGCCCTGAACGGCATCCCCATGGTGAGCCACTCCGTAGATGAAATCGCCGACGACTACCTATCCCACCACGACACGCCGGAAGCCGCCGCGCGAAGCCTGGCTCGATGGCAGGTCGCCAAATGCGGCACATCGGGATTCCTCAGCGGACTAGGCGGCATCGTAACCCTCCCCGTCACCGTGCCGGCGAATATCGGCAGCGTCATATACGTGCAGATGCGAATGATAGCGGCCATCGCGAAGATGGGCGGATACGATGTGAACTCAGACCAGGTGCAAACGATGGTGTACATGTGCCTCACCGGATCGACGATCGCCGATATCGTCAAAGAGACCGGCATCCAGATCGGCACGAAGTCCCTCACCGCGGCAATCAAGAAAATCCCCGGATCCGTGCTCACGAAAATCAATCAGAAGATCGGCTTCCGTTTCCTCACCAAATTCGGCGAGAAAGGCGCGATCAACCTCGGCAAGCTGGTACCCATCGCCGGCGGCCTGATCGGCGGGGGCGTTGATGTCGCCTCGACCATCGTCATATCAAGAAACGCCATACGCATATTCATCGAGGATGAAGCACTCGACATGTCCGAACCGACCGAAGAAGAAACTAGCGACACAGAGGATACAACGGTCGAAGCCACAGACTGAGCGGCTCGCCGTCATCCGCAACGCCACTATCACAGGCCAATGCCTGGCACGAACCGAACATAGTGGCAACACTTAGACGGATTGATGGATACCGCGATACCGGAACCGGTAAATACCGAAACCGGTAAAAACCGAAAGAACGAAATCGATTCTGCTTTCATTCTTTTACGCCCTATGCACTCCAAGCGCCATAACAATGTTTGCGATGAACTTGTCATACGTCAGTGCCGGCGAAGGCTCATAAGCCACACCGTCCTCGGGATTCGCAAACACGAGCCAGACGGCCTGGTACAAGCTCTTTCGACGGAGTCGGTCACAGAGCAGCAAAAAACGATCGAGGTACGACGCCCCCTCGAAATCAGGGTCAATCGGAAAATGCGCTGACCGCACCCCACGTCCGACAATCCGACTGTCCGGACAATCGTGAACTATCATCACATAGCCCATGACCGGTGGAATACTGCTGGAACCGAGCAGATTCTCATCGAACGCCGTATGCGCGTCAAATGCCGAGCCGATTGATTCCTCCGCGCGGTTGTTGGCGTTGTTCCCGAAGGAACTGTTAATGCTCTTCAGTTCGATAGCGCTTACGAGTTCGCCGGCGTCAAGCGCCAGCAAGTCCCAGTTCTTGGTGGGACGGAACCAGCCCGGTAATGTGCACATGCGTCCTTGGTCATAGACCTCATCAGGATGGAAACCCGCATTAATGAGATCGTCACGAATGATAGCTGCAATCGGATCCAGGTGCTTTCCAGACGTGATCCCCTGACGTGCTCCCTGATCGGAATGCCCTGCTGCAGCCTGTGCCTCGCGGGCGCGTTCGATTGAATCGTACATGCCGAGAATCGCGGCCTCGATGTCAGATCTCATTCCATGGCCTCCTTATAAGCCGCTTCGGCGAATTTCGTTGCCAAAGCCCTGTCCTTCTCGTTAAAAGCGCGCGAAAGCCCCAATTTGTTCGTGTCACTTATTTGGCTATATTCCGGTATATGCACCAAGCGCAGGTACTGTGCCTGAAAGCGCAACGTCCCTCCACGCATCTTGACACCAAGCGCATCGACGAAACGACGCGTCGTATCGGCCATAAGCAGGCCGCCGAGAACCTCCAAATCCCACTCATCGGAAGTGATCCAATAGCAGTTGTGATGCGGATACTTTCCATGCGACAGAATCGGATCGGGCTGAGCCGCCATATCCGGTATAAGTAGAAGGTCCCGGTCAAGCAGTCCAGGTGTGAGCTTGTCGATAGTGCGGTACCAGGCAGCTTTATTCTTTTTCGCAACATACCGTCTCGATAGCCGTTCCTTGTCTGTTTCCAAATAGGTTTTGAGTCGTGGATATTCGTCGAGGTTGACCAAAGTTCCGTCGTCGTTCCACGGGTTTACAAGCCAGCGACGCCTATCGTCGTTCCCACGACGATGGTCACGCATGTAGAAAATCGGCATCATGCGGTCGGGCTCCACTAGGTCGTTGTCCTCGGTGAGGAACACGTCATCGCAACCAGTGGCGATACCGATACCGAGTTTCACGCCGGCCTCTTCGAGTTTCGGCAACCTTTCACATGCCTGCGAGACGAATCTCACTAGGTCATGATTACCGAGCGGATACATCCTATCACCGGCCGGCTTATCAATCTCGAATGCTTCGAATCGCTCACCAACCAGCTCCGGCTCGTCGTTCATCAGCCAATCGAGGACCGTGGTGGCGTCGGCCTCGTTGAATTCCGGGGCGCAGTTCACGAATTTCAGATGATCGGACGCCGGGCCCTTGCGAACCGTCGTGACCGCGGGATAGGCATCGACCTCGTCGTCGAACGCGTCGACGCCGTGCATGCGCACGAGGGATACAAGGTCACAATCCGTGCCCATGCGAGATCTCAACAACGTGCCGTATTTGTTCTGCAGCCATCGGTCGGCGCAGATGAAGCATAGCGTTCCGCCATCCCTCAACGCATCGAGGCCTCTGTCGAAGAAGCTCACGTACAGGTCGCATCCCGTCGTTACCGAAGAGAGCCGCTTAACGTAAAGCGCCCGCTTCCCCCGGTCTATTTCGGTGGCCCGGACGTATGGCGGATTCCCGACAATAAAATCAGCGGCAGGGACGTCATCAAGAATGAAATCGCCGTGTACGATCCACTGCTCGCAAAGCTCCCGAGCCTGGATCGCGGGGCATCCTCTTTTCATCAATGACTCGGCGGCGGCCTTCCTTGCCGTCTCGATCGACGCGGAGTCTATGTCATAGGCGCGGATCGCATTCCCCAGCGACGTCCAACCTTTGCCAACGGCAATTGCATCATCGGCCAGACGTGCGGCAATCACGGTCAGGAAAGCTCCGCACCCGCAAGATGGTTCGACGATCACCTTATCCGAAATGCCGGTGCCCGGCACATAGCCGGCCACGTCGAGAATCAGGTTGACAACCCATTTTTTCGTATAGACAACACCGTGGTGCACAGATGCCATAATCCTCCTGAAATCAGATACCCCTCAGTATCACCTATTAGAAACCGACAACGAGTATCGGCACGACCCGTGAAACGCTGTTCTCAGCCGACCAAACACCAGACCCCAGCATCCCCTCCATGGGCGGGAGGCTGTCCCTCAGCATGGCTGCGCGGGCGGAGCAGAAAAGTTCTCCGCGCGGCGTCGCATTCGAATTCAGATATAGTTTCAGTTCCGAACATCACGCCACTCCCTTTCTCCCTGATTCTCATTTCGTGGCCCAGGGCCTTCGGCCTAATGACCCATATGGCGCCCAGGACCTTTGTGATCAATCCCGGCACTCTTGCCATCCCCGTCTTGCCGAGCAAGATTCTTCCGCAGCGTGTCGCCGAATCTGTCCAGCAGATCCGTTTTGTTGCGAATGGCGTCCGGCTTCCGACGCAATCCCTCGACCAGATCGATGAACGCGTGTTCCTCCTGTTCCACGCAGTCGAGGAACACAGAACAGAACGCCACGGGATCGCCGTCCACCTGCCAGGTCTCCAGACTGCGGGCATAGTCGCGCTTGGCGTCATACTTGATCGCCACGGGACGATAGCCGTGCTTCAGCAGCATGAAATTGAGCAGCTGGCGGCCGGTCCGCCCGTTGCCGTCCATGAACGGGTGGATGTTCTCGAACATCGCATGGAAGCCGGCGGCCCTGAGCAGCGGATGAGCGCCGCTCGCGTCCAGCCCGTCGATCAGGGCCCGCAGGTCGTCGCGGATCTCCAGCGGGTCGGCGGTCTTGACGCGGGTCGCGGTGATCCTCGCCAGATAACCGTAGGGGCGGAACGTGCCGCGGGCGAACGGCTGGAGGTCCAGCGCCGTCACCTCATGGACGCGCCGGACCAGTTCCTCATCCAGTCTCCTCCCCTCCCGGGCGTATTCGCGTACGTAGGCCATGCCGTCCGCGACGCCGCGCGCGGCGAACACGTACCGTGCCGGCGAATCTGACGGGACGAACTCGCCCTCCAAAACCAGGGACGTGTCCTCCAGGGTCAGCGTGGATCCCTCTATGGCGTTTGAATTGTAGGTGTAGCGCACCAGCCAGTCACGGTCGTAATCCGCCAGCGCCATGTCCTCGACGCCGTCCAGGGGGTCCAGTGCGCGGGCACGGTCCTTCAGCGCGTCGATCCGTCGTAGACGTTCGGCGATTCCCGGCTCGTGTTCAAGGCCGAGCAGTTCCTCGGGCAGTTCCTGTATGCGCTGCGATAGCTCGGGATTGGCCATCATGTCCCTCTTTTCGTGTTCCGGTTGCAAAGTCCATTATTCCAGCCGCGGTTCGTTCCGTCCTGCGGCCTGCATGTCATAGGGAGGCGCGCCGGCCGTCCCGGGGCGATTCGAACGCCGCGGCCACTTCTTCCGATACCGGCATGCGCATCGTCACCCTGCCGGTTTCCTGCGCGGCGGCACGTTTCATGGCTCGGCGTTCGGCTCTGGTGGGCCGTTCGAGAATCCACTCGGCGAACGCGCGGATAAGGATGGACGCGACGATCACGCCGATGGATCCCCAGAAGCACGGGACGAAGTCCGGCTTGGAGTGGTCGTACCAGAACCAGACGATCAACGCGAGGATCAACGCCAGGCCGGCGGACAGGGCGGCGAGCTTGTGGAACACGAGGGCGAGCGTGCGGATGGGATGCGTGACCAGTCCCACCGCCAGCGCGACGACGACGAGCAGTGCGACGAAGCCGGCGGCGATGACGGCGACGCCCAGGTATATCGCGAGCATGTAGAGTCCGAACATGATCGGCCTTCCTTCCCTCTCCTATTCCGTTTCTTCGGGCAGATAGGTGTAGTCGACGGCGACGCCCTCCGCCTCAAGCAGCACGGCTGCCTCGCGCACGGCGGCGGCGCGGCGCTTCACGGATTCCTCGGCCCGGACCCAGTCGGGCAGCCCCTCGGGCAGGTCGGAGACGCGGGAGAACGAGAGCACGGCCCGCTCATCTCCCCTGTGCCGTTCCACGATGGCCACGACGGCGCGCCTGTGCTCGGCGAGATAGTGTTCGAGCATCTCCCGCATTCTCCCCGATGGTTGGATCCGGTATTTCTCCGACTCGTATTTCTTGACCATGTCCACGGTGAGGTTCGCAAGCACGGCCGCGTCGTGCTGGGTCATGCCGATGCGTTCGCGCGTCGCGCGCATCCACGCCTTGGCCTCGCTCCAATCCTCTTTTGCCATGGCCCCTCCTGGATATAAGAAAGCCGAATCCGCCTGCGCGAACCGTGATTATACTTTTAGTATAATCGAGGTTTTCTACAGGGCGGACCCGGCGTTTCCCGGGACACGGCCGTGGCCGCGCCCCGGTTTCGTCACTCGGTCGGTATCGATGGATTATCGTCGGCCGTGGCCTTGCGCTGCTGGTCGAGCATCTGCTGCTGGATCAGGACGCTGTTGGTCTGTGCCGCGTACTGCTTCTGGGCCATGTCCATGCTTTCCTGGTGGCGTTGTCCCTCGACGTCGGCGAAGACAAGCCGCTGGATGTTCTGCGCGAGCTGCATGAGCTTGTCCTTTTCGAGGATGGACACCTTGACGCTGTTCCTGCCGCCGGCCTGGTTGACGAAGTCGAGCTGCGCGCTCATCGCGTTCGCCAGGTTCGCGGCCGCGAGCAGGAGGAACAGGATCCCCACAAGCGCGCTGCTCGAAAGGAACGAGAGTCCGGCGACGAGGAAGACGGCGCCCCAGACGAAGCTACCGAGGTTGAACTCGTCATTTCTTTTTCCTTTCCTTGTTGTTATTGCCGAAGTCGAAGGCGACGCCCTTGTCCTTGTCGATGACGAGCGCGGCGTCAAACGTGCCGCCCTTCCTCGAGGCGAAGCCCTTGAGGCTGACCTTCCGGCCGTCGAGCAGCCTGCGCATGGTCGTGTCGGTGATGGTCTTGCCGGCGATGGTCGTCCAGGCGCGCCAGCCGCATCCCTCCGTGGTCTTCCATGTGCCGTCGGGTTGTTTCTCTCGCCGGTTGGTGGAGCATTGGAACACCTTGCCCGTTTTGACGACGGGCTTGCCGCAGCGTGGGCAGTCTCCGAACGATTCCGTGTTCCGTGTTTTCGTCTGCACGTGGTCCTGACGGATGGCGGTCTGCGCGTCGGCCGGGATGCGGGCGGCGAGGTCGCGGAACTCCGTTTCGACCTGCGAGGCCGCGGCCTGGCCGTGTTCGACCTCCGAGAGGCGTCGTTCCATGTCGGCGGTCAGTGCCACGTCCTTGAGCTTCGGGGCGACCACGTCGATCAGGGACCGGCCCTGTTCGGTGGAGCGGAGCTGCTTGCCCTTGCGTTCCACGTATCCGGTGCGGATCAGCTTCTCGATCACGTCGGCGCGGGTGGCCGGCGTGCCGATGCCTCCGGAATGGGATTCGTCGTCGTCCAGGGCGGCCTTGAGGTCCTTGTCCTCCACCCAGCGGCTGGCGTGTTCCATCGCGGCGAGCAGCGTCGCCTCGGTGAATGGCTTCGGCGGTTTCGTCTTTCCCTCGGACAGTGTCGCCCCGCCTTGCGGGACCGGCGCGATGGAGACCCCGTCGGTGAGGTTCGCGGGGATGATGTTGCCCACGGCCTCGTCCTCCTCGCCATGGTCCTCCTGCGGGGCGGCATGCTCGATGGCGTGCCAGCCGAGAGAGACGGGCTGGTCGGAACGGCTGGTGAAACGGCATTCGCTCTCGGGCAGAAGTCGGCCTTCGTCCGGATGTTTCTTGCACCAATGCGGGTCGATGTTCGCGACGACGTTCGTCACGTCGTGCACGTAGTCGTCGCCCACGGCCTCCCACATGCGTCGCACCACGCGCGTCAACACGAGACGTTCGTCGTCGCCGAGCTCATCGAGCGCCGCCTTGTCGGTCTGCATGGTGGGAAGGATGGCGGTGTGGCCGGCCACCTTCGCGTCGTTCACGGTCAGTTCGAGATGTGGCCGTTCAGGTTTCGCGTCCGGTTCGATGAAGCCGGTGACGAGGCGGTCGCCTTCGGTGAGGCCGCGCAGCGTGTCCAGGTCGTCGTGCGTGATGTACTGCGAGTCGGTGCGCGGATACGTCGCCAGTTTTTTCTCATACAGGGATTGCAAGGCGGTCAGGGTGCGGGCGGCGGTCAGGCCGTGCAGCCGGCTCATGTCCTTCTGCAATCCGGTCAGGTCGTACAGGCGGGGCGGCGCGTCGTGCTGCTGTTTGCGGTCGGCCTTGAAGATCGAGAAGGCGAAGTCGTCCGAGTTGACGATCCGCAGCAGGGTTTCGGCGTCCTCCCGCTTGTCCAAACGTTCGCCGGCCAGCTTCCATCCGCCCATCGGGGCGACGACCTTCCAGTACGGTCGGGCCACGTGGCCGGCGATTTGCCGGTCGCGGTCCACGATCATCGCGAGCGTGGGCGTCTGCACGCGGCCGACGGTGAACCTCGCGTTGTAGACGAGGCTGTAGGCGCGCGACGCGTTCATGCCGATGAGCCAGTCGGCCTTCGCGCGGATCATCGCCGAATCGGCGAGCCCCCGGTATTCCGTCTCGTCCTTCATGGACGCGAGGGCGTCGCGGATGGCGTCCTCCTCCAGGCTCGCGACCCATAGGCGTCGCATCGGCTTGGAGACTCCTACATGCGTCACGATCCGACGGAAGATGGCCTCGCCCTCACGGTCGGGGTCGCATGCGTCGACAAGCATGTCGACGTCGCCGCGGCGCATCAGTCCTGCGACGACCTTGTACTGGCGGTCTGCGCCCTTGTCCCGGCTGACCTTCCATTGCCAGTCGGGTGTCGGGTCGATGGGCAGCGTGTCGAGGCTCCACTTTCCCCAGTCGTGGTTCTTGTATTCGTCGGGCGCGGCCAGGTCGACGAGGTGTCCTTGCGCCCAGGTGACCAGGTCGTCGCCGACCTGCACATAGCCGTCATGCTTTTCCATGTGCCCGCCGACCGCCTGGGCGATGGCCTGGCCGACCGAATGCTTCTCGGCGATGATCAGTCGCATCTCGCATCACGTCCGATCATCAGTAGTTGCCGGACGCCCATGCGGGCCGTCCGTCGTCCGAGGTGTCGGGTTCGGCTGCGGGCTCCTGCGGGGCGGGCTCGTCGTCCGCATCCTGGACGTCGGATCCGGTCGTCTCCGGATCCGTCGCGGCGTCGGCCGCCGGCGCGACGGTGGGTTCGGCGGAGACGGTTTTTCTTCCGGCCGGCGCGGCGACGAGTTCGCCCTTCGCGTCGAACGCGATGTTCTTCTCCGTTCCGGTCATCGCCAGCTTGTCCGCGATCATTGTTCGGCTCATGCCGGGGAACGCCTCCTCGAATTGCCTCGCCGCGTCGCGCAGCGCCTGCGCGCTTTTGCGGAAATTGTCGAGGCGGTTGTCGAACTTCTTCGCCGCCGTCTCCTTGCGTTTGAACGACTCGCGTTCGTCGCGCAGGAAGTCGTCCACGTAATCGGATGCCATGGTCCGTTTCCTTTCCAGTCTTGTTTTCATCGGTTCCCGGTTTTGATCCGGCTGGAACCATGGTCACGCGATTGGACACGCGCCGGTTTGGACAGTCGGGCTCCGCCAGGATCACACGCTTGTGATCCTGGCTTCGCCGGAAACGGAGCGCGGCCCTGGGCCGCGCGCTATCTTCGCCGACCCTTCCGGGATTTCCAGGCGTCGACGCCTGGAAGGGAACGGTCGGCCGGCCATGGTTCATCATCACAGTCCCGCGCCCGCGTCTTCGGAACTGCGTGTTCCATGCTCCGCTCCGGGAGGGCTTCGCCCGATTATCCCGAAGCGGGCACGGCCCACGCGTCCTCCACCGCGCGGCGGGACCGCGAGGCTGCCCCATGTCCGGCGAAAGGAAAACAGGAACGCCGGCGGGACACTAAGGAGTGGAACCATGCGGATGGAACCGATGGAATTGCAGCACGCCGTCTTCGAGACCGACGGAGGACGAATCGACGCGATGTGGAGCGACGTACGGCTCCACGCGGGCGACGTCCCCGACGGATGGCACTGCTACGCCGTCAGGGGCGGCGACGGTGGATGGCCGCCATGCAGCATCGAGAAAACAGTATGGGTCAACCACGCGGGCGACATCATCACGCCCGACGACCTCGACCCGCTGCTCGAAAGGAACGGGTGGATGCTCGTCATCAGGGACTGGTGGTTCACCGACGAACCGTTCGGGCACGCGGAATGAAAGGAGACCCGACCATGAAGGAGAAGGGCAGGGCCATGGAATGGTTCCGGGCCAAACACGACGAGCTCGCCGGGACGGCGCGCGCCAACCTCGCCGCACACGACTTGGAACCCGGACAGGAGGCCTACCATCTGGACAGCTTCCACTATGCGACCGCCGAACAGATGGAAGCCATATGCCCGACGGGCATCGACTTCGACCGGTACGCGACTCTGGCGAACGGCAGCGTCGGATACGACGAGGCCGACGCGCATTGGGACGACGCGGCATGGTGGGACGAACAGGCGCGAGCCATGTGGGACGAGGTCGACGACATCCCCGACGACGGGTTCTACTGGACAAGCGTCGAAGACTAAAACGTCATCGCCGTTCCCGGCCAAGTGACGCCCCGGGGCCGATGCCGCCCGCGTCAT
>ENA-OUQP01000087-OUQP01000087.1-human-gut-metagenome-genome-assembly--contig:-NODE-87-length-96809-cov-6.146537_pt1 | contig 96809 bp, 94 predicted proteins | sample MGYA00237951_ERZ548836 | MGnify/ENA primary metagenome ERZ548836 (study PRJEB26490, sample SAMN05194702) | human gut metagenome | biome: terrestrial biome; feature: human-associated habitat; material...
ACTACGCCATCGGCCCGAAGGAGGGGCGGCGCTGCAAGCCGTATCCCGATATGGTGGACGCGGCGCTCGAGGCGATGGGGATGCCGCGCGAGGGCGCGGTATACATCGGGGATTCCGAGGTGGACGTGCAGACAGGGCTGAACGCTGGCCTGCCGGTCATCGCGGTGAGCTGGGGATTCCGCCCGCGCGAGGTCATCCTCGCGGCCGACGCGACGGTCATCGCGGATGACGCGGGGCAGCTCGAAGCGCTGCTGCTGGCAGAATAAAAGAACAGAGAAGAATATAGGGGCAGACCGCCTGAAAAAGCGGTCTGCCTTTATTTTTTTGCAAAAAAGAAAAGACGTGCATGAGAACGTGCAACAAAATGGGGCGCGCGGGGTGGAGGTGAAAAGAGAAATACGAAATGGGGGGACACGATGGAGAAAAAGGAGCTGGGGCGCGAGGATGTGATCGAGGCGCTCAAGGAGATCGCGTTCGGACGGGTGAACCGCGGGGTGGAGCTGACGTATCTGAGCGAGCCGACGGCGCAGCTCATCCGAAAGATGGACTTGTCGGCGGTGGCGGAGTTCAAGAGAAACGGCAACGGCACGGTGGAGGTCAAGTTCGTCGACCGGGTGAAGGCGCTCAGCGCGCTCTATGACATGCTGGGCGGCGGAGACGCGGACGAGGCGGCGGAGTTCTTGCAGGCGCTGGAGCAGGCGGGAGAGGAGAAGGACGATTGGCGGGCGTGAAGCAGTTTTCCGCCAAGCAGAAGACGGCAATGACCTGGTGGGCGAATCCAGGGTACCAAGAGTACGACGCGATCATCTGCGACGGGGCGGTGCGAAGCGGAAAGACGCTGTCGATGGGGATGGGCTTTTTCCTGTGGGCGATGCGGCGCTTTAGCGGCGAGCAATTTGCGCTGTGCGGGAAGACGATCGTGTCGCTGCGGCGCAACGTGTTGCATGAGATTTTACCGAAGGTGACGGCGCTGGGCTTTCACTGCGAGGAGAAGCGGAGCGAGAATTTAGTGATCGTGCGAAGCGGGGGGCGGGAAAACAGCTTTTACCTCTTCGGCGGATACGACGAGGGGAGCGCGGCGCTCATCCAGGGCGTGACGCTGGCGGGGGTGCTGTTCGACGAGGCGGCGCTGATGCCGCGCTCGTTTGTGGAGCAGGCGAGCGCGCGATGCAGCGTATCGGGCAGCAAGCTGTGGTTCAACTGCAACCCCGAGGGGCCGATGCACTGGTTCTACCGCGAGTGGATCTTACGCGCGGAGGAGCGCGGGGCGCTGTATCTGCACTTTACGATGGACGACAATCCGTCGCTCTCGCCGCGCATTCGGGCGCGGTACGAAAAGGCATACAGCGGGACATTTTACCGGCGGTTCATCCTGGGCGAGTGGACGGCGGCGAAGGGGCTCATCTATGACTTCTTTACGCCGCAGGAGTATTGCGCTCGTGTGCCGGAAAAGCCGTGGGAGAGGGTGAGGATCTCCATCGACTACGGGACGGTGAATCCGACGAGTTTTGGCCTGTGGGCGCTCAAGGACGGGGTGTGGTACCGGGCGCGGGAGTATTACTTCGATTCGCGCAGAGAGGGGCGGCAGAAGACGGACACGGAGTATGTGGCGGACCTTAAAAAGTTTGCGGCGGGGGAGACAGTGGAAAAGGTGATCGTCGACCCGTCGGCGGCGAGCTTTATCGAGGCGCTGCGGCGCGAGGGATTCCCTGTGAGCAGGGCGGACAACGATGTGGCGGACGGCATCCGCGTGACGGCGAACCTATTGAAGCAGCGAAGGATCGTGATCTGCGAGGGCTGCGAGAGCTGCCTTAGCGAGATCGCGGCGTACTGCTGGGAGGAGAGCGGAACGGGAAGAGACCGGCCGAAAAAGGAGAGAGATCACGCGATGGATGAGATGCGGTATTTTGCCGTGTCGATCGCGAAAAAGGAACGCGGAGGCGGCATTGCGATGCGCGCGGTGGAGCGCGCGGCGCGATGAACAAAACGGAAAAGGAGAGGACAGGATGAAAGTACCCTGGCAGAAGGAGAGAAGCACGGGCGGCGAGACCGCCGTGCAGCTGCGCAGCGGCGGACGCAGTACATTCGGACGGCTTGAGAGCTATGTGCCGCTGCTGGACGGGGAGACAGCGCTTTACCGCGAGGTGCGCGAGGCGGTGCCGGTGGTGGACGCGGCCATCTGCAAGCTGATCCGGCTGACGGGCGGCGTGCGCGTGGCATGCGGCAACGAGCGGGCGGAGCAGGGCTTGCAGCGCTTTTTGCGCGAGGTACCGGTGGGCAGAGGGCAGAGGGGCATCAACGCCTTTTTGGACTGTTACCTCGATTCGCTTTTGACCTGCGGGCGCGCGGTGGGCGAGATCGTACCGGACGCGGAAGGACGCGAGATCGCGGCGGTGCTGTGCGCGGACGTTTCGCAGGTGGAGGTGCGCGAGGGGGACAATCCGCTCGAATTCTGCCTGTGCGGTGTGGATGGCGGCGGGCGCAGCGTGCCGCTGGAGTATCAGGACCTGCTGCTCTTCACACCGCTCAATCCAGAGATAGAGCATCCCTACGGTGTTTCGATGCTGCGCTCGATGCCGTACTTAACGGGGCTGCTGCTGAAAATTTACGACGCGATGGGAAAGAATTGGGACCGCTGCGGCAATGTGCGCTTTGCGGTGACGTATAAGCCGCAGGACGGCGAGCTCGACCGCGGGGCGGCACAGGAGCGCGCCGAGCAGATCGCCGAGGAATGGTCGCGGGCGATGCAGGAGGGCAGAAACGGCAGCGTGCGCGACTTTGTATCGGTGGGCGATGTATCGATCAAGGCCATCGGCGCGGACAACCAGATCCTCGACAGCGAGACGCCGGTACGGCAGATCTTAGAGCAGCTGGTGGCGAAGACGGGGCTGCCGCCGTTTATGCTGGGGCTGAGCTGGTCGTCGACCGAGCGGATGAGCTCGCAGCAGGCGGATATGCTGACAAGCGAGATCACGGCGCTGCGGCGCACGCTCGAACCGGTCATCGAGCGCGTCTGTACGCTGTGGCTTAGGATGCACGGCTACGGCTGCCGTGCGGTGGTGGACTGGGAGGACATCAACCTGCAGGATGAGGTGGAGGAGGCCAAAGCGGCACTCTACTTGCAGCAGGCGCGAAAGCTCAGGCAGGAAAATGATGAAGCGGAGGGGAAATGAGCATGGAAGTGAGAAAAGAGAGCAATGGGCTCAAAAACAGCATGGTGACGCGCGAGGAACTGGCGATCATCAATCAGTTCACGAAGCGCGCGCTCAAAGAGGACGAGGTCTACACCTTTGCCGTGCGGCTGTGCGACAACGAGGTGGACCGGGACGGCGAGCGCTTTCCGCGCGCGACGCTCGAAGAGCTCGCGGAGCTGTTTGTGGGCAAAAGCGGCATTTTTGACCACGAGTGGACGGCGAAGGGGCAGGCGGCGCGCATCTACCGCACGGAGATCGTGGAGGAAGAGGGCGTTTGCTCGCAGGGCGAGGGGCGCTGCTATCTCAAGGGCTATGCGTATATGCTGCGCGGTGGCGAGAACGACGCGCTGATCGCGCAGATCGAGGGCGGCATCAAAAAGGAAGTGAGCGTGGGGTGCAGCGTGGAAAGGTGCGTGTGCTCCATCTGTGGTGAGGACATCAACACCTGCGCGCACAAAAAGGGCGAAGTGTACGGCGGCAAGGTGTGCTGCGCGGAGCTTGTGAACGCGCAGGACGCGTATGAGTGGAGCTTTGTAGCGGTGCCGGCGCAGCCGAGAGCGGGCGTTTTGAAGCGCTGCGGCGGAGAGGACGTGGGCACGCTCAAGACGCTCGTCAAGCGGCGCGGGTCAAGAGCGAACCAGAGGGAGCTTGAAAGCCTTGAAAAGCAGGCGGAGGTCGGTAAGCGCTACTTGAGTGAGCTGCGCGGCGAGGTGAAGCGGCTGATGCTCGTGTGCGAGCAGGAGGCGGATGGCGAGGCCATTGAAAAGCTCGCGGAAAAGCTCGACGAGAGCGAGCTCAAGGAGATGGAGAAGCTGTATCGCGGGAAGATGGCGAAAAAGCTGGGGCTGCGCACGCAGCTCACTTACGGAGAGAAGACGAAAGCGGCGGAGGACGAGAGCGACTTTCGCGTGTGAAAAGGAACAAAAAGCAGCGGCGCTTTTTGGATAGAACAACAGATCAAGGAGGAACGGTATGAGCATTTCTTATGAGGGCATCGGCGAGTGGTGCGCAACATTTGTTTGCGGCGCGGTCAGCGAGGGCGACATTGTGAAGGTGAGCGCGAACGGCACGGTGGGCAAGTGCACGGCGGGCGACGGCTTCTGCGGCGTGGTGCGCGCCGTCGCACATGACGGCAAGGCCTGCACGGTGCAGCTCGGCGGCCTTGCGAGCGTGAAATACAGCGGCACGGCGCCTGCGGTGGGCTTTAGTGAGCTGGTGGCGGACGGCTCGGGCGGCGTGAGCAAGGCGGGCGAGAACCAGAGCGGCAGCAGCTATCTTGTGCTGAGCGTGGACAGCGCGGCGGGCAAGGCTGTCATCAAGCTTTAAGGAGGAGAAGGACAAATGGCTTATCAGTATGAAAATGTGAAGCTCGAAAAGGGCATGTACGGCCAGAACGGCAGAAGTTTTCTGAAGGTGCTCGAATCGCTCGACCCGAGCGAGAACTACAAGGGCACGGCGCTCGAGGGACTCGACGCCTTCCAGCGCCAGCTCAAGCGCTTTGATATCCACGTCAAGGGCGCGGGCAGCGACATGGTGGAAAAGTTTTTCCACACGAGCGAATCGTCCGTGCTGTTTCCGGAGTTCGTCTCCCGCGTGGTGCGCCAGGGTATGGAAAGCGACATCCTGCCCGACATCACTGCGACCGTGACGAATTTTGACGGCATGGACTACCGCTCTATCGCGTCCGTTCCGACGGATGACGACAAGGAGCTCAAGCGAGTGGAGGAGGGCGCGGGCATCCCGACGACCAGCATCCGCACGCAGGAAAATCTCGTGAAGCTCCACAAGCGCGGCAGAATGCTGGTCGCGTCCTATGAGGTTATCCGCTTCCAGCGACTGGACCTCTTCTCTGTGACGCTGCGCCAGATCGGCGCGTACATCGCGCGCATGCACTTAAAGGACGCCATCGACGTTTTGATGAACGGCGACGGCAACAACAATGCGGCAACAAGCTATACCATCGGCGATGGCGGCATCGGCGGCACGAAGGGCACGCTGAGCTATGACGCGCTGCTGGGCTTCTGGTCGCAGTTTGACCCCTATACGATGAACACGATGCTGATGGGCAGCGACATGATGCTCGCGATGCTCAAGCTCTCGGAGTTCCAGAACCCGCTGACGGGCCTCAACTTCCAGGGCACGGGCACGCTCGCGACCCCGCTGGGTGCGAAGCTCCTGCGCACGAGCGCAATGCCCGCGGGCAAGATCATCGGCCTTGACAAGAACTATGCGCTCGAGCGCATCTGTGGCAGCGAGGTGCTGGTCGAGTACGACAAGCTCATCGACCGCCAGCTGGAGCGCGCGGCCATCACGAGCATTTCGGGCTTTGCCAAGCCTTATCAGGAGGCCTCGAAGGTGCTGTCCTTACAGTAAAAGAGTAAGGAGGGAGAGTAGATGGCAGAGAGCATGAGCGAGCAGATCTTTGCGATCGCGTGCGCGCTGACCAAGGCAGATGAGGGCGAGAAGGAAATGCTCGCGATGCTGTGCGCGGCACAGGAGGAGATGCTCGAGCAGCGGCTGAGAGAGGGCGTTTCCAAAGAAGCGTGCGCGAGCGCGTTTGTCTGCGCGGCGGCATTTTTGTCGGCGGCGGCGCTGCAAAGCGCGAAGGCGGGCGGGGAGGAGCTATCCTCCCTGCGCGCGGGCGACCTGACAGTGACGAAGTGCTCGCCCGGCGAGAGCGGCAAGCGCCTTGATGCGCTGCGTGAGCAGGCGTGGGCGCTGATGCGACCCTATACGAAGGATGGCGCATTCTGCTTTTTCGGGGTGCGAGGATGAAAGAGCTGTTGAGCGAGGCGTTTGTGCACTGCGGCATGAGCGTGGAGGTGCGCCGAGGTGAAGACACGGTGCAGATAAAAGCATTTGTCCAGCCGCTGCGAAGGGAAAGCGGCGAGGAGCCGTTTTCCGTGACAGCGCTGGGCGCGGTGAGCGAGCAGTGCTGGCGGTATCTGGGGCCGGCGGAGACGGCGGTCACGATGGGCGACCGTGTTATTTGCGGGGGAAGGCAGTATGTCGTGCGCAGGGCGGCGCCGTTTTATGCAGGCGGGGAGATCGCCTATTACTGGGCGATACTGCATCCGGAGGAGACGACATGACGGCAGTAAAGCAGGTGAAGCGCGCGGTGGTGAAGGCGATCGCCGACGCGGGCGGCATGGCGGTGGAGAGCTACAGCGCGGAGAAGTTCAGAATGAGTGAGCGCGCCATGACAGCGGTGGGCGCACGGGAGACGGTCATCGAGCCGCGCGGCGGGCTTGAATACCTCGGGCAGAGGGCGGATGAGAAGACGCAGGAGGTGCGCGAGGTATATGGGCGAAGAATGGCTCTCACGCTGTCGCTGGACATTTATGCGCCGAGAGAGCTGGGAGCGGATGGCTGCGAGACGGCGGCGGAGACCGTGATGCAGGCGCTGATGACAGCGCTGCCGGAGGGACTCAGGCTGCGCGAGATGCAGCTCGGGCAGACAGAATGGGACAAGGTGACGGGGATGTTCCGACTGTGCGCGAGCGCGGGATATGCGGCGTATTTCCTTTGCGAGCGGGCAGAGGACGAGACGGTGTTTACCGATTTTGTATTGAAAGGCACGGTGAAAGAACGTGAATAGTACGATCCATGAGCGGCCGGGCGTGTATTCGTCCTACGACGCATCGAGCGTGGTAAGCGCACGCGCGGCGGCGAAGACCATCGGCGCGGCGGCGGTGGCGACGAAGGGAGAAGCGAACAAGGTGCAGCTCATCACCTCATACGAAGAGGGAAAGAGCGTGTTCGGCGAGGACGCGAGCGGCGTGTATGGCATGAGCGCGCTGCTGAAGGTCCTGTTCCAGAATGGCGCAGGCGCGGTGAAGGCGGTGGCCGTTGGCGAGGACCCGGACGGCGCAGCGGACTATGCGAGTGCATTCGCGGCGCTGAATGAGGAGGAAGATGTTGGCGTTGTGGTGTGCGACAGTGCGGAGACGAGCGTGCACCAGAGCCTGAAAACGAGCGTGGAAAACGCGTCGGCGGCAAGACGCGAGCGCATTGCGGTCGTGGGCGGCACGGAGGAAACGGTGACGCAGATGACGGACCACGCGAAGGCGATCAACAGCGAGCGCGTGGTGCTGGTCGGGCCGGACGTTACGCCGGATGGCGGCGCGGAGGCGAGTGCGGTGCTTGCGGCTGCGGCGGTCGCGGGCGTGATCGCGGGAGGCGGCGACGCCTCGGTCCCCATCAACGGCGCGGAGCTTGCGGGGATCAATGGCGTAAGCAAGCGGCTGAATGACAACGAGATCGACCAGCTGGTGCGCGGCGGCGTGACGCCCATCGAGTGTGTGGGCGGCGTGTGCTCGCCGGTGCGCGGCATCACGACGAAGACCTCGAGCGGTGGAGCCGCTGACACGACATGGCGCGAGCTGACGACCATCCTGATCGTGGATGAGGTCATCCCGACGATCCGCACTGCGCTGCGCACGCGCTTTGCCCGCAGCAAGAACACGGCGCAGAGCCGCGGAGCCATCCGCTCGCAGGTGGTGCTGGAGCTCGAGGAGATGAAGACACGCGAGATCGTGGACGGCTACGGCGAGGTGAAGGTGACGGCGCTCGAGAGCGACCCGACGGTGTGTCTGGTGGAATTCAGCTTTACGGTGGCGCACGGGCTGAACCGCATCTATCTGACGGCGCACATCACGGTGTAAGGAGGAAAGAATATGGCAAACACGGTATTGCCGCTGAGCAGCGACATTTATCTGGAGGTCGACGGCAAAAAGGTGGCGGTGGTGCAGAGCTACACGACCAAGGCCACCCGCACGAGCCGTGAGATCGAGGCCTTTGGCGAAAACGAGCCGGTGGCGACGATCGCGGGCGCGAACAAGTACACGCTGGAATTAAGCCGCCTGTATGCGACGGACGAGGCCATCGGCGACGGCATCAATTTCTATGATCTGAACGACTTTTCGCTCGTGATCTGCAAGCCGGACAAGCGCATCATTTACTCTCAGTGCCGCTGGAGCAGCATTGAAGAGGCTGGAAAGCTCGGCGATCCGGCGGCGGAAAGGGTGACGATCATCGCGCGTAAGCGCATGGAGATCGCAAGCTGATGGACGAGCTTCTGCTGAACTTTTTGGGGCGCGAGCGGGAGAAGACGGTGCGCATCGGGGAGAGAACGTGCGCGATGCGGCTGCTTTCGGCCCGCGAGACGCTCGCGCTGCGGCGCGAGATCGCGCAGCTCGACTGTGCCGACGAGGAAGAGCGCGCGCTGCGCGCGAATGCGGCACTGCTCAAAAGAAGCCTGACGGAGGGCGGAGAGGCGGCCTTTGCAAGCGCGGAGGACGTTGAAAATGCACTGAGCGTCGGCGAGATCAACGAGCTGGTGCGGTGCTACGCGCTGCTTGACGGGGTGGAGAACCCGTCGAGCGAGGACGGGCGCGAGAAGGTGGAAGCGCTAAAAAAAGCATGGAGCACGCGCCCTACGAACGGCTGAAATGGCGCGTGCTCCGATATGCCGCCGCGCTGCCGAGCGAAAAGCGCGCGCAGGAGATGACGGACGCAGACTACCTCTATTGCCTTGTGCACGAGATGCTCGACCGCGAGGAGGCGATGGAGCGGCTGTGCCCCGAGTGCCGGACGCGCGCGGAGGAGGCACGGTGCAGCATTTGCGGCGCAAAGCTCGGCGAAACCGCAGGCGGCGGCAACACGAGCTTTGACATGGCGCGCTTTATCCGCATGAAGGAGGGGCGAAAACCTTGAATTACATCGAATGGGCGCTGCAAAGAGGCACAGAGCTGTGGCGCGCGCGGGAAGAGGCGCTGAAAAAGCGCCTCTCCCTTGTGCCGGAGGGCGCAAAAGAGGGAAAAACGGGGAATGCACCGCGCACTGAGAATGAGCCGGCGACGCAGGATGCGCAGATGCGGGAGAGCGGGGAAAGCACAGCGCCGGACGATCCGACGGCTGCGGCTATGACGAGGCTTGGCCGAAAGCTCGGGCGGGGCGCGCAGCGGGAAGACGGAGGAACGGGGGAGACGGGCGTGCTCTCTGCCGATCCGGTGAGCACTGCGGCGGAACGAGCTGCGCTTTTGCGCGTAAAGGGTGCAGAAAGCGCGGACGATGCGTCCGGCTGGATGCAGAAGCTCCTGAGCGCAGACGGCCGCGGCGGGGCAAGTGCGGCGGCAGCGCGGGAGAAAAATGACTTTTCACTTGCGCGGGAGCAGGAAGTGCGCGAGACGGAGTCGTTTTCCCTGAGTCTGGAGCGCGATGCGCGGCGCTATGACGGCGGCTTTTTATTCTACTGAGAGAGGACGAGAGAAGAATGAACCTTGCACCGATGCGATACAAGGACTATGTGTGGCCGCACAATCCGGAGACATACACCATCCGCTTTCAGCGGCGTGTGGCGGTGGCGAAGGTGCCCTTCGGGCGCTACGGGATGCAGGATCTGGGGCTGAGCTACCGTGTGATGGAGGGCGAGGGCGTCTTTGCGGGGAAGGGCGCCTATGATGAGTTCAAAAAGCTGGCGTCGGTCTTCTATGGGGGCGGCGCGGGACTGCTGATCCATCCGGTGTGGCAGGCGGCGCAGGCGTATTTTGTGTCGCTCGAGCTTGCCCAGCAGCCGCTCGAAAACTATGTGCGCTACCGCTTTGCCTTCTGGGAGACGAGCCCGCTCGATACGTCGCTCATCCGTGTAAACGGAACGGGCGGCGGGAGCGGCACGGCGGCTGCGCCTTCTCAGCGTGCGGGCTGCTACACTGTGAAGCGCGGCGACACGCTGTGGGGCATCGCGAGCACTTGCGGCGTGACGCTCGCAGCGCTGCTGGAGGCGAATCCGCAGATCAGGAACCCGAATGTCATCGCGGCGGGAGAGCGGGTGATGCTGCCGTGATGAAGGGGTATATCACGACGTGCGACGGTGTGCAGTTCGAGCTGCCGACGCTGCTGCAATGGGAATTTTCCTACACGGGAAGCGTGCCGTGCGACAGCTTTACGCTGAGGTGCCCCTATGAGGCGGCAATGGCGGAGACGCTGCGCCGCGCGGTGCGCTTTACCGCGAAGGAGAACGGCGCGGTGGAGTTTGCGGGCGTTGTGGACGAGACGAGCGTGACGTGCGACGAAAAGGGCTTGCAATTGGAGCTGAGCGGGCGCGGCATGGCGGCGCTGCTGCTCGACAACGAGGCGGAGGCGGTGAGCTATCAGCGGGCGACGATGGAGGAGATCCTCAAAAACCACGTGACGCCGTATGGCATTATTTGCTCGGGCTATGACGCGGTGACGGCCGCGAGCTACCGCGTAGCGAACGGGTCGAGCCAGTGGAAGGCGCTGAACGACTTTGCGGCGCTGCACGGGGGCGTTGAGCCGTACTTCGACAAGGCCGGTACGCTGGAGCTGAAACGGACGCACAGAGGTGCGGACGTGACGATCGATGCGCAGACGAGCGTGACGGCGCTTGCCTACTGCGACAAGCGCTACGGCGTGATCGCCGAGGCGTTGGTGGTGGACAAACGAGCGGGCGCGCGGCAGAGCGTGAAAAACGCGGATTTCTGCGCGCGCGGCGGAACGAGCCGGAGGGTATTCTACGTGCCGGCGAAAAGCGGTGCGCAGACGATGCGCTGCACGGGCGAATATCAGATCAAAAAGTCGAAGGAGGGGGCGGAGACGCTGCGCATAACGATCGCGGGAGGCTTCTCCGCCGCTCCTGGCGACACGGCAAACGTGAGCGGGACGAAGCTTGGGATCGGCGGGCGGTTTCGCGTGATCGAATGCAAGCGGCGCTTCGGCGAGAGCGGAGAGGCGAGCGAAGTGAGCCTGCAGAAGGAGTGAGAGACTATGTGGCTATCGAGAAAGCTGGCGGCGCACGAGATACAGGATGTGGCCTCGGCGCAGGGCGGCACGGTGACGATCGAGGGGGAAGAGACCGCGGTGTTCAGCAGCGGGGAAAAGCGCGAGGTGAAGACCGTAGGCCCGGGCGGTTATGAGTGGCAGCCGTGCAAGGGAACGGATGTGCTGGTCGTGCGCGGGGGGACCTTCGGCGAGGAGAGCTATGCCGTCGGCGCGCTGGACCGGGCGAGCGATGACCTTGCGCCGGGCGAGGTGCGCATCCGCTCCGCCGCTGCGGGAACAGAGATCGTGCTGCGCAACAGCGGCAGGATCGATATCAACGGCGTGCTGTTCATCAACGGGATGCCGTATCTGCCGCTGGGAGGATGAGAGATGGAATTGAAGATCAGGGACAGGGATTATGTGTCTGACGGCGCGGGCGGGCTCGTGCGTGTGAGCGGCTGGGAGGAGATGCTCCAGCGCGTGCTCTACAAGCTGATTGTCCGGCGTGGGAGCTTTGTGCTTTCGCCGGACTTGGGCAGCGAGCTGCACCTTTTGTGGCGGGAAAAGGGCGAGAGCCGCGCGACGGCGGCGAAGCAGTATGCGGCCGAGACGCTGGCGGGGGAAACGGGCCTGACGGTGAGCGATGTGACCCTGGAGCAGCAGGGAGACCTTTTGACGCTGCGCCTCGCGCTGCTCTATGAGGGAGAGACGCGCGAGGTCAGCGTAACGATCGGGGGAGAGTGAGAAAATGGAAGAGCTGAGGACGATCTACGAGCGGATGCGCGCGGTATTCGCAGAGGAGACGGGCTTTGTGCCAAATGACGGCAGCGATATGATGGTGCGCCTTTACGCGCTGGCGGCGGAGGTGCAGTCGCTGCTGGCGCAGGCGGACTGGGTGCTGGACCAGAGCTTTCCGCAGACGGCGCAGGGGCAGTATCTCGACTATCACGCCGAGACGCGCGCGCTGGCGCGCCTTCCGGCGGCGAAGGCGGCGGGGGGGCTGCGATTTTCCGCGCCGTCGGCGGCGGTGACGGACTATGAGATCGATGCGGGGAGCGTTGCGATGACGAGCGCTGGCGTGCGATTTGAAACGGCGGAAAAGGCGACGCTCCGAAAGGGCGAGACGAGCGTTGACGTGCCGGCGCGCGCCGTGGAAGCGGGGGCAAAGGGCAATGCCATCGCGGGCGCAGTGCACATCATGTCGGTCTATCCCGTGGGCATCACGCAGTGCACAAATCCGGAGGCATTCTCCGGCGGCAGCGACGAGGAGAGCGACGAGAAGCTGCGCGAGCGCGTGTTGGAGAGCTACAAGCGGCTGCCAAACGGCGCGAACGCGGCCTTTTACGAGCAGGAGGCGATGCGCTTTCCGAGCGTAGCGGCGGCAAAGGCGGTCGGCCGCGCCCGCGGTATCGGCACGGTGGATGTGTACGTTTCGACGCATGCGGGGGCGCCGGAGGAAGAGCTGCTCGGTGAGATCAGGGCGGCCTTGCAGAAAAAGCGCGAGATCGCGGTGGATGTGGAGATCAAGGCACCGACGGAAAAAACGATCAATGTGAGCGCGGAGCTGACGGCAGAGCAGGGCTGGACGATGCAGGAGATCACCGGTGCGGCGACGGCGGCGCTTCAGGCCTACTTTACCGGAGAGCGGTTGGGCGAGCCCGTCTATACGGCGAAGCTTGCGAGCATCCTCTACGGTGTGGAGGGCGTAAAGAACTGCCATCTGCTCGCTCCGGACGAGGATGTAGGCATCAGTGCAACAGAGCTGCCGGTGCTCGGCACAGTGACGATCACAGAGATCGGGACGGGTGAAGACGCATGACATATTATGACTATCTCTGCCGCCTGATAGAGCCGATGCGCATTTACCGCACAGAGCGGGGCAGCATCAGCGGCGGCGAGCTGTATGCGGCGGGCAAAGCGCTGGACAGTGCGGATGATGCGATAGGATACGCCGAAAAAGAGGGGCTCTTGCAGACGGCGGAGGGCGAGGGCCTTACGAGACGGGAAAAGCTCTTTTCCCGCTGTCCGGTGCACGTTTCGACCGCGCTGCGGCGCGAGGCCATCGCCGCGCTTGCGCGCATCAGCGCCGACAGCTTCACGCTGGACGCGATCAACTCGACGCTCGGCGGCTGCGGCATCAAGGCGCTGGCAGAGGAGACGGAGAAGAAGGGGACGGTGAAGGTCTGGTTCCCGAACACGGTGGGTGTGCCGGATGAGTTTTCGCAGGTGGAGCGCATCATCCTTGATATCATCCCCTGCCATTTGCTGGTGGAGTTCTATTTCCGCTATCTCACATGGCGCGAGTGCGAGGCGCAGGGCTTTACATGGAGAATCGTGGAGGACGAAAAGCACCACACGTGGGAAAGCTTTGAAAAGGCGGTGGCGGATGCATGACGGAACAGGAGCTTTCGGTCAAGCTGACCGAGACCGAGCAGCGCGCAAGATCCAACACGCACCGCATCGAGCGGCTGGAACAGCAGCAGAAGGACCTGAATAAGCTGGTAACGGCGGTGGAGGTGCTTGCCTCGCGTGAGATGGGTGTGGAGCGCGACGTGAAGGAGATCAAGGCGGATGTGAAGACCATCACGCAAAAGGGCGGGAAGCGATGGGACGCGATGATCGACCGCGTGCTGTACGCGCTCATCGGGGCGGCAATCTCCCTGCTGATGACCGGGGGGAGCGTATAAGAATGAAGAAAAAGAAAATGAGCTTTTCCAAGGTATTGCTGCTGCTCGAGAGTGCGATCGTGCTGTATACAACGTATCAGGGCTTTGCGCTGGCGAGGCTCGCGGTTGCGTCGGGTTTTATGGGTACGCTGCCGTGGATCGCGACGATGGTGACGGCGGCATGGGGCGCCTACGGGACGAGCGCTGCGTGCTATTACGCAAAGGCAAAGGCGGAAAATACGAGCGGCGGCGTGACGTATGAAACGGCGTGCCGCGGGCAGGACTGCGAGGGGTGAGGGTATGGAGCTTGTGAAAAAGAGACTGGCGAATCTTCTGAGTGTGAAGAGCATCGTGACGATCTGCCTGACGGTCACCTTCTGCGTCCTGACGGTGCAGACAAAGGTGACGCAAGAGTTCAACACGGTGTATCTTATGGTGATCGCGTTTTATTTCGGCACACAGAACGGCAAAACACAGGAGGAGACGTAAAATGCGGCACAGCCGGGACATTGATGATCTGCGCGCGGACGTGGCGGCAAACTGCCGGTCGCTGATCGCCCTTGCCGAGCGCGAGGGACTGCACGCGCTGGTGACCGAGACGGTACGCGACGCCGAGTATCAGAGAATGCTCGCGGAAAAGGGCTACGCCGCCAAGGGAGCGGTGGTGCCTTCGTTCCACGCCGATCATGCAGGATTGGCCTTCGACATTTGCAAAAATGAAGCGGGCCACGAGTACGACGACCCTGCGTTTTTCGTGAAGATGGGGAATCTGGGGAAAAAGGTCGGCTTTTCATGGGGCGGAGACTGGCGGAGCTTTCCCGACCGGCCGCATTTTCAGTGGGACGCGGGCGGAACGTACACGAGCGCGATGGTGCGCGCGCGGCGCTATCCGCCGCCCATGCCGCGATTTGAGGAGGAAGAGATGACACAGCAGGAGTTCAACGAGCGGATGGAGACCTATCTCAAAACGCTTGCGCAGCAACAGCCTGCGCACTGGAGTGCGGAGGCGCGCGCCTGGGCGGAGAAAACGGGGCTGATCGCGGGCGATGAAACAGGAAACCGGCAATACCGCAGCTTTTTAACGCGCGAGCAGTTGGCGGTGCTGCTGCACCGATACGCGAAGCTGACAGGACAGACGAAAAACGAATAAGAGCGACGAAGAGAGCCGGAGGGAAGACCCTTCGGCTCTCTTTTTGCGTGCGTGGGGGAGGGAAAACGATGCTGATATTGCAGGAAAACTTGCAAAAAAAGGGCGTTTTTAACAAATCAAACGGACGTACATTCACGGAAACGACAAAAAACGAGCTGAAAATTTGTTCAGTTTTTTTGAATCTTCTGAGCCGATTTTCATTGATTTCATGCGGGAGTTCCACTATAATCTAAACTGAAGCCTGTATGAGCACCAATCTGCGGATTTTTGAAGGAATCCATGCAAGATGCTCATTGGCCATAAAACACGTTCATCAAAATCAGGGAGGGTTTTATCTTGAATAAGGTCATGACATTGCACGATGCCGTTGCAAAGTACGTCGAAAACGGCGATACCCTTGCGATCGGCGGCTTCACCACCAACCGCAAGCCCTATGCTACGGTCTCCGAGATCCTGCGCCAGGGTCAGAAGGACTTCATCGTTTACGCCGGTCCCGGCGGCGGCGAGGTCGATATGCTCATCGGCGAGGGCCGTGTGGCGGCTTACATCAACTGCTACACCGCCAACTCCGGCTATACCAATGTTTCCCGTCGTTTCCGCGCGTTCATCGAGCAGGGCAAGCTCACGTATGAGGACTATTCTCAGGACGTTCTCATGCTCATGCTCCACGCCTCTTCTCTCGGCCTTCCGTTCCTGCCGGTGCGCCTGATGCAGGGCAGCGGCCTGATGAAGTTCTGGGGCATCAGCGAGGAAAAGCGCAAGCAGATGCCCAAGATCGAGGATCTCAAGTGCGCCGAGATCGACAACCCCATGGTTCCTGGCCAGAAGGTCGTTGCTGTTCCTGTTCCCAAGATCGACACCGCCATCATCCATGTTCAGCAGGCCTCTCCGGACGGCACCTGCATCATCTGCGGCGACGAGTTCCACGACATCGACATCGCGATCGCCGCGCGCAAGACCATCGTTACCTGCGAGGAGATCGTCTCCGACGAGTTCATCCGCCGCGACCCGACCAAGACCCGTATCTTCGGCGAGTGCGTGCAGGCGGTCGTCAAGGCTCCCTACGGCGCATGGCCCTCTCAGTGCTATGCCTACTATGACGACGACGATGCCGGCCTGAAGGAATACGACAAGGCTTCCAAGTATCAGGATGCCGAGGATGCCGTCAAGCAGCTCGAGAAGGCTGCTGCCAAGGCTGCCAAGGCGCTTGAGAAGGCCCCCGAGGACGAGAAGCTCAAGCTCGCCGCCGAAAATGCGCAGAAGGCCTTCGAGCTCGCCAAGAGCGGCGAGAAGGTGCCCGAGACCTTCAAGGATTACGTTGAAAAGTGGGTCTACAGCTGCGAAGATCAGGCCGCGCTGCTCGACAAGATCGGCGGCAGCCGTCTGATGCGCCTGAAGAACGAGCCGCACCTCGGCTATTCCACTACACACTAAGGTTTGGGAGGCTAAATAGAAATGTCTGATTATACAAAGTATACCAAGCAGGAAATGCAGGCTTATGCCATTGCTAAGAACATCAAGGAAAACCAGATCGTCATTGTCGGTACGGGTCTGCCGCTGATCGGTGCGTCCCTCGCCAAGCGCGCGGTCTGCCCCAGCTGCCACCCCATCGTCGAGTCCGGCCTGATGGACTGCGACCCCGTTGAGGTCCCCCGCTCTGTCGGCGATAACCGCTTCATGGCGCACTGCGCCGTGCAGTGGCCCAACATCCGCTTCGTCGGCTTCGAGGCCAACGAGTGGCTGCACGACGAGGATCGTCTCGTTGCCTTCATCGGCGGCGCTCAGATCGACCCGTACGGCAACGTGAACTCCACCTGCATCTTCGGCAAGGGCGACTACCTGCAGCCCACCACCCGTTTCACCGGTTCCGGCGGCGCCAACGGCATTGCCACCTACTGCAACACCATCATCATGATGCAGCACCAGAAGCGCCGCTTCATGGATCACGTCGACTACATCACCTCCTGCGGCTGGATGGACGGCCCCGGCGGTCGTGAGCGCGCGGGTCTGCCCGGCAACCGTGGTCCTCAGATGGTCGTCACCGACCTCGGCATCATGAAGTTTGATGAAGAGACCAAGCGTATGTACCTCGCTTACTACTACCCGTTCTCCTCCCCCGAGATGGTGCAGGAGAACACCGGCTTCGAAATCGACGTTTCCCGCGCCGAGCTGATGGAAGGCCCCTCTCCGGAGATCATCCGCCTCATCCGCGAGGAGATCGACCCGGGCCAGGCGTTCATCAAGGTCCCCAAGGATAAGTAATTTGTTATTTTAATAAGAAGGAGAACATAACATGAGCGAATATTCCATGCCCTCTTATTTCCAGAATATGCCGGTGATCGGTAAGGACATCAGCACGTTCCATGAGGACAACGCCGCTGAGATCCAGGCGGTCGAGCAGGAGATCCATGAGATCCGCGAGGCCGCTCTCGAAGCCGGCAAGAGCACCGAGGCTCTCAACGAGTCCGGTCAGTGGACCGCGATGCAGCGCATCATGGAGCTTGTTGACGAAGGCACCTGGTGCCCCCTCAACAGCCTCTACAATCCCCAGGACAACAAGAACGGCAGCGTCGGCATCGTCAAGGGCCTCGGCCGTATCGACGGCAAGTGGGCCGTCATCATCGCCAGCGACAACAAGAAGCTCGCCGGCGCCTGGGTCCCCGGCCAGGCCGACAGCCTGCTGCGCGGCAGCGACACGGCCAAGCGCCTGCGCATCCCCCTCGTTTACGTGCTGAACTGCTCCGGCGTTAAGCTCGACGAGCAGGAGAAGGTCTATCCCAACCGTCGCGGCGGCGGCACCCCGTTCTATCGCAACAGCGAGCTCAACCAGATGGGCGTGCCCGTCATCGTCGGCATCTACGGCACCAACCCCGCGGGCGGCGGCTATCACTCCATCTCCCCGACCATCCTGATCGCGCATCAGGACGCTAACATGGCGGTCGGCGGCGCCGGCATCGTCGGCGGCATGAGCCCCAAGGGTCATGTGGATAAGGAGGCTGCCGAGGCGCTCATCAAGGCACAGAAGAACCTCAAGAGCGACATCCCCGGCACCGTCGCTATCCACTACGGCGAGACCGGCTTCTTCCGCGAGGTCTACGCCGATGAAGAGGGCGTGCTCGCCGGTATCCGTAAGTACATGGCCATGCTGCCCGCTTACGATCCCGAGTTCTTCCGCGTTGACGACCCGAAGGAGCCCCTCTTCGACGCGAACGATCTCTACAGCATCGTTCCCTTCAACCAGAAGCGCTCCTACGACATGGTCGAGGTCCTCGCGCGTCTGTTCGACGGCTCCGAGTTCATGGAGTATAAGCACGGCTACGGCCCCGAGATGATCACCGGCCTTGCCAAGATCGACGGTCTGCTCGTCGGCGTTGTCGCTAACTATCAGGGTATGCTGATGAACTACCCCGAGTATAAGATGGCGACCTACGGTCAGGCGATGGGCGTTGGCGGCAAGCTGTATCGCCAGGGCCTCATCAAGATGAACGAGTTCGTCACCCTCTGCGCTCGTGACCGCATCCCGATGCTGTGGGTCCAGGATACCACCGGTATCGACGTCGGCAACGACGCTGAGCGCGCCGAGCTCCTCGGCCTCGGCCAGAGCCTGATCTATTCCATCCAGTCCAGCAAGCTGCCGATGATGGAGATCACGCTCCGCAAGGGCACCGCCGCTGCGCACTACGTCCTCGGCGGTCCGCAGGGCAACGACAACAACGCCTTCTCCATCGGCACCGCCACCACCGAGATCTACGTCATGCACGGCGAGACCGCTGCGGCCGCCATGTATGCCCGCCGTCTCGTGAAGGAAGAGAAGGCCGGCGAGGATCTGCAGCCCACCATCGACAAGATGAACGCGCTGATCCAGGACTATGCCAAGAAGTCCAGCCCGAAGTTCTGCGCCAAGGCGGGCCTGACCGACGAGATCGTCGACATGAACGACATTCGTCCCTACATCCAGGCCTTCGCCAACGCCTGCTATCAGAATCCCGAGAGCATCTGCCCGGTCCATCAGATGCTGCTGCCGCGCGTCATCCGCGACTACGACGCGCTCAACGCGCAGTAAGTCAAGCGCATAAAATACGCTTTCGCGGCGCAGACTGCGCGGCGGCAAGACCGCGCAGTCTGCGATCATGAAAACGGAGAGAAACGATGAGCATTTATACCATGGGTATCGACGTGGGCTCTACCGCGTCGAAGTGTGTGATCCTGAAGGACGGCAGCGAGATCGTCGCAAAGTCCCTTGTCGCGGTCGGCACGGGCACGTCCGGCCCCTCCCGCGCGATCGCGCAGGTGTTGGAAAACGCGGGCAGGACGCGCGAGCAGATGGACTTTGTCCTTGCCACGGGCTATGGCCGCAACAGCCTTGACGGGCTTGCCGATATGCAGATGAGCGAGCTTTCCTGCCATGCCAGGGGCGCGGCCTTCCTCTTCCCGAACGTCCGCACGGTCATCGATATCGGCGGCCAGGACGTAAAGGTCATCGAGATCGAAAACGGCATGATGAAGAACTTCGTCATGAACGACAAGTGCGCAGCCGGTACCGGCCGCTTCCTCGATGTCATGGCCCGCGTGCTCGAAGTGAAGGTCGAAGACCTCGGCGACCTTGGCGATAAGTCGACCAAGGAGGTCGGCATCAGCTCGACCTGCACGGTCTTTGCCGAGAGCGAGGTCATCTCGCAGCTCGCCATGGGCACCGACAAGTGCGACATCATCCACGGCATCCACAAGTCCGTCGCGGGCCGTGTTTCCGGCCTCTGCCACCGTATCGGTGTGCGCGACGACGTGGTGATGACCGGCGGCGTCGCCCAGAACCACGGCATCGTGCAGGCGCTGCGCGAGCAGCTCGGCCACGAGATCCACACCACGCCTCTCACGCAGTACAACGGCGCGCTCGGCGCCGCTCTGTTCGCTTATCAGAAGGCTCTGAAAAAGCAGTAGATCGTATTCAATTATCAATATCGCATTAGGAGGAATCAATCATGGCTAAACAAGTCAGTCCCGGCGTGCTTGCCCTGCGCAAGGTCGTCGATGACGTCTATGCCGACGCCCGTGAAGCGAAGAAGCAGGGTAAGCTGGTCGGTTGGTCCAGCTCCAAGTTCCCCTGCGAGCTTGCTGAGGCCTTTGACCTCAACGTGATGTACCCGGAGAACCAGGCTGCCGGTATCGCTGCCCAGCGCGACGGCGAGATCATGTGCCAGGCCGCGGAAGACCTCGGCTTCGACAATGATATCTGCGGCTATGCCCGTATCTCCCTGGCTTACGCCGCCGGTAAGCGCGCGAGCCGCAAGTTCGACCCCGAAACGCTCGAATTCATCATCGACCCCAACAGCGGCAAGCCCCTCAAGGACGAGAACGGCAAGGTCGTCATCGATCCTGAGACCGGCAAGCCCAAGAAGGACCCCAAGACGCAGGTCCCCTACACCGTTCTTGACGATATCTATGAGATCGAGGCTCTGCCCGAGACCACCGAGAAGGAGATCGCCTACAAGAACTTCCGCCGCGAGGCCATCAAGCCCTACAAGCAGATGCGCATCCCCCAGCCGGACTTCGTCCTCTGCTGCAACAACATCTGCAACTGCATGACCAAGTGGTATGAGAATATCGCCCGTATGTGCAACATCCCCCTCATCATGGTCGATATCCCCTACAACAACACCGTGGAAGTCAGCGATTCCGCTGTCAAGTACGTCCGCGCCCAGTTCGACAACGCCATCCATGAGCTCGAAAAGCTCACCGGCAAGAAGTTCGACGAGAAGAAGTTCGAGCTTGCCTGCAAGCACGCGAACCGCACCGCGCAGAACTGGCTGAAGGTCTGCGACTTCCTGCAGTACAAGCCCGCCCCGATGAGCGGTTTCGACCTCTTCAACCACATGGCCGACGTCGTCACCGCCCGCGGCAAGGAAGCTGCTGCCGACGCCTTCGAGCTCCTTTCCAAGGACCTGCAGAAGAACATTGAGGAAGGCACCTCCACGCTGCCCTTCCCCGAGCAGTACCGCGTCATGTTCGAGGGCATCCCCTGCTGGCCGAAGCTTCCGAACCTCTTCAAGCCCCTGAAGGAAAACGGCATCAACGTTACCGCCGTTGTTTATGCGCCCGCGTTCGGCTTTGTTTACAACAACATGGACGAAATGGCCCGCGCTTACTACAAGGCTCCGAACTCCGTCTGCATCGAGCAGGGCGTTGCTTGGCGTGAAGGCATCTGCCGCGACAACAAGGTCGACGGCGTGCTCGTCCACTACAACCGCTCCTGCAAGCCCTGGTCCGGTTACATGGCCGAGATGCAGCGCCGCTTCACTGCGGACCTCGGCGTGCCGTGCGCCGGCTTCGACGGTGACCAGGCTGACCCGCGCAACTTCAACGAAGCGCAGTACGCGACCCGCGTGCAGGGCCTGGTCGAGGCTATGGAAGCCAACAAGAAAGACTAAGGAGGGCGTGAAAAAATGAGTATCGAAGCTATCGTGAATGAATTTTCCGCCATTGCCGCCGATCCCAAGGGCCAGCTCAAGGCCTGCAAGGATGCCGGTAAAAAGTGCATTGGCGTGATGCCTTATTACGCGCCCGAAGAGCTGGTCTATGCCGCCGGCATGATGCCCTTCGGTATGTGGGGCAGCAACAACAAGACCGAGCAGCGCGCCAAGGAATACTGCGCGACCTTCTACTGCACCATCGCGCAGCTCGACCTCGAGATGCTGCTCGACGGTACGATGGATCTGCTGGACGGTGTGATCACCCCGACCATCTGCGACACGCTGCGCCCCATGAGCCAGAACATCCGCGTCGCCATGAGCGAGAAGCTGCCCTGCATCTTCCTCGCCCATCCCCAGAACCGTTTTGCCGACTGGGGCAAGCAGTTCTGCCTTGACCAGTACAACGATGTCAAGGCCGGTCTTGAAAAGATCGCCGGTCACGAGATCAAGAGCGAAGACATCGCCGCGGCCATCAAGGTCTACAACAAGTCCCGTGCTGCCCGCCGTGAGTTCGTCAAGCTCGCAAGCGCCCACTGCGACGTGATCGACCCGATCATGCGCTCGGCCGTCCTCAAGGCTGCCTGGTTTATGGATAAGGCCGAGTACACCGAGAAGCTCGAGGCCCTCAACGCTGAGCTCAAGGCTCTGCCCGAGGCTAAGTGGAACGGCGTCAAGGTCGTCACCTCCGGCATCATCTGCGACAACCCGACCCTCCTCAAGATCTTCAAGGACAACAACGTCGCTATCGCGGCGGACGATGTTGCCCACGAGTCCCGTGCCTTCCGCACCGACGCGAGCGAAGAGGGCGACCCGATGATGGCCCTCGTCGAGCAGTTCACCAACACCGACTACGATGTGCTGCTCTACGATCCGCAGTCCAACAAGAACCGTCGCGGTGAGTTCGTGGCCAACATGGTCAAGGAGTCCGGCGCGCAGGGCCTGGTGCTGTTTATGCAGCAGTTCTGCGACCCCGAGGAGATGGAGTTCCCGTACCTGAAGAAGGCGCTCGACGCTGCGGGTATCCCCTTCATCAAGCTCGGCATCGACCAGCAGATGCGCGACTTCGGCCAGGCGGCGACCGCTATTCAGGCGTTTGCCGACGTGCTCTCCGTGCAGTAAGGAAAGTCTTTTTTCCCTCCTGCCCGTTTACAAGGCAGGAGGGAAAAGCTGTTAAAAATGCGCAAAATGTGCATACGCGCTTGCAAATCCCGCAATCGCTTTGCTATAATCCAATATTGAAAGGTAAAAGGAAGAAATGGAATACAGTAGCCTTTTCGTCACCCTGATGGGTATCGGCACGGTGTTCTTTGGCCTGATCTGCATCATTTTCCTCACCATGGCAATGGGTGCAATTCTCAAGGGCAAGGAAAAGGCACCTGCCGCCGCTGCCGCTGCTCCTGCTGCCGCTTCCGCACCGGCCCCCGCGCCGCAGGGAATGCAGCCCGAGATCGTGGCCGCGATCACTGCCGCTCTCTCGGAAGAGGTCGGCATTTCCTCCCGCAGCATGAACATCGTCAACATTAAAAAAATCTAATTTTATTTTAGGAGAGAACAACCATGATCAAGCAGTACAATGTCACCGTTAACGGTACCACCTACGAAGTCACCGTCGAGTCCGCCGCCGGCGGCAACCGTATGGCTTCCGCTCCCGTCTCCCGCGCTGCCGCGGCTCCTGTTGCCCGCGCTGCCGCTCCCGCTCCCGCTGCTGCTCCTGCCGCCGCTCCCGCTGCTGCTCCCAAGGCTGCCGCTCCCGCAGGCGCCGGCACTGTCTCCAGCCCCATGCCCGGCACCATCCTTGATGTGAAGGTCGCCGCTGGCCAGGCCGTCAAGGAAGGCGATCTGCTGTTCATCCTCGAGGCCATGAAGATGGAGAACGAGATCTTCGCTCCCTGCGCCGGCACCATTTCCTCTGTTGCAGTTTCCAAGGGCGCTGCTGTCAACCCCGGCGACGTTCTGTGCGTCATCGGCTAAGTCAGGTACCTCTTGCTCAATAAACTGTGAAAGGAATCTAAACATAAATGCCTGCTATTATCAATTTCATGCAGCAGACCGGCTTCTATATGTTTGGTCAGGAGGGCAACTGGAAATGCCTCATCATGATCGGCATTTCCTTCGCGCTGCTGTATCTGGCCATCGTGAAGGGCTTTGAGCCGCTGCTGCTCCTGCCCATCGCGTTCGGTATGCTGTGCACCAACCTTCCCGGTGCGGATATGTTCCACGAGATCTTATTCGCCGGAGGACACGTCCATTGGGACCTCTTCGGAGGGGCGCCCATCACGCAGGAATTCCTGACAGAGATGTCGGAGGCCGGCGTTGCCGATGCGGTGCTTGCTCCGTGGGCGGTCGGCAGCACCGTGAGCCTCGGCCTGCTCGACGTCCTCTACCTCGGCGTTAAGCTCGGTATCTACCCCTGCCTGATCTTCATGGGCGTCGGCACGATGACAGACTTCGGCCCCCTGATCGCCAACCCCAAGTCCCTGCTGCTCGGCGCTGCCGCTCAGCTCGGTATCTTCATGACCTATGTCGGCACCCAGTTCATGGGCTTCACCTATCAGCAGTCTGCCTCCATCGGTATCATCGGCGGCGCTGACGGCCCGACCGCGATCTTCGTCACCTCCCGTCTCGCCCCCGAGCTGCTCGGTCCTATCGCCGTTGCCGCTTACTCTTACATGGCGCTCGTTCCGGTCATCCAGCCCCCCATCATGAAGGCGCTGACCACCAAGGAAGAGCGCAAGATCGTGATGCGCCCGCTGCGTCAGGTCAGCAAGCGCGAGAAGATCATCTTCCCCATCATGATCACCGTGTTCGTGGCGCTGCTCGTTCCCTCTGCCGCTCCTCTGATCGCGTGCCTGATGCTCGGTAACCTGTTCAAGGAGTCCGGCGTTGTGGATCGTCTGCAGAAGACCGCCGGTAACGAGCTGATGAACATCGTCACCATCTTCCTCGGCTTCACCGTCGGTGCTACCGCCACCGCCACCACCTTCCTTTCCGTTCAGACCCTTGAGATCATGGCAATGGGTATCGTCGCGTTCGGTTTCGGCACCGCGGGCGGCGTGCTGCTGGCCAAGCTCATGAACCTGTTCCTGAAGGAAAAGATCAACCCGCTGATCGGCTCCGCCGGCGTTTCCGCCGTCCCGATGGCCGCGCGTGTTTCCCAGGTCGTCGGCCAGAAGGAGAACCCCGCGAACTTCCTGCTCATGCACGCCATGGGCCCGAACGTTGCAGGTGTTATCGGTTCCGCTATCGCCGCAGGCGTCCTGATGTCCCTGTTCGGCTAATTCGGCTGATAAAAGAAAGAGAGCACCCGTATGGGTGCTCTCTTTTTGTATTTATAGGGTGCGCCTGATTTTCCGGCTCGACATAAAGGAAATTTAGCGCTTATATGTTTCCCTGCGTGAACAGGGGGATAAACAGCATAAGGGAAGGATTTTTGCCGGGGGGAGGGAAAATCATCTTCTTTGAATTTTCGAGGGGGAAAGCGCGCTTCTGAGCTTCCAATAGACTGCCGCGTTGAAGTATTGCTTGCCTGCATGAAACGCCGGGTGCAGCAAAGGCGGGATATCTCTTTTGCAAAAGAGATATCCCGCCCTGATCTGTATTCCTATGGGACACAGCAAACAGGATGCAGCGTCCGTGACTGCGAAGTGTGAGTTACATCGAGATCCAGCCAAATGCGTTGGCGATAGAACTGATGAGGATGATCGCGGCGAAGAACGGGCACAGGAAGCGGATCATAGCGTTGAAAATCTTTCTTCTGCGGAAGGGTGCACCGTTCAGCATGACCTCGTCTGCGATGCGGTCGACACCGATCACGCGGGAGACGAGGATGCAGCTTGCGATGGCTGCAATGGGCATCATCACGGAATTGGTCAGGAAGTCGAAAAAGTCCAAAAACTGCATCCCAAGAACCGTGACATTGGCCAGCGGGCCATAGCCGAGGCTCGACAGACTGCCGAGGAGGACCATGGAGACACCCATGATGCTCGTAGACTTCCTGCGGCTCCAATGCAGCTCATCCTGCAGGGTGGAAACGGCGCTTTCCGTCAGCGCGATGGAACTTGTCAGCGCAGCAAACAGCACCAGCAGGAAAAAGGCAATGCCAATCACAGTACCAAGTCCCATGGAGTCGAAAACCTTCGGAATGGTGATGAACATCAGCGAGGGGCCGGCCTTCAGCGCGCTGGGATCTCCGCTGGAAAAAGCAAACACCGCAGGGATGATCATCAGGCCGGCCATGATGGCGATCGCCGTGTCAAAAATTTCCACATTGCGCGTCGATTCCTCAATGGAAACGTCCTTTTTCATGTAGGAGCCAAAGGTGATGAGAATGCCCATGGCGATGGACAGGGAGTAGAACATCTGCCCCATGGCGGAGACGACCGTCATCCAAGAGAAATTCTCAAGATTGGGCACGAGGAAGTACTTGACGCCCTCCATCGCACCGGGACGCGTCACGGAGTAGACAGCGATGATCAGCGACAGCACCACGAGAATGGGCATCATGATCTTGGACACGCGCTCGATCCCGTTTTCCACGCCGGCGAAGATGATAGCCAGCGTCATGGCTGTGAAAATCAAGAAGCAGAGCTCCGAGGAAACACCGTTGGAAATGAAAGCGGAGAAATAGCCATCCTCAGCGACCAGATGAGCCTTGCCAATCAGGTACTCTGCCAGATATTTGATGACCCAGCCGCCGATCACGGAGTAATAGGGGACGATCAAAATGGGAATGATGGCATTGATCCAGCCGCCCGCACGCAGCGTGGGTTTATTGCTGAAGGATTTATAAGCGCCAACCGGACTCTTGCCGGTCATGCGGCCAATGGAGGTTTCGGCAATGATCATCGTATAGCCGAAGGTCATTGCCAGAATGATGTAAATCAAAAGGAAAATGGCACCGCCATATTTAGCGGCCAGATAGGGAAAGCGCCAGATGTTTCCGAGGCCTACGGATGCGCCCGCAGCCGATAGGACAAAGCCGATCTTACCGGAAAAGGAACCTCTTTTGTGATCCATGAAGAATCTCCTCTCTTTATGCAGCGTACAATTATTTACTATATCATAGAAGGAGAATGAAAACAATCCTAAATCCGGAGAAAAGGATGCAATTTGTCGTTGACGGCGCACTGCGCTGCGAAACAAAAAGGAAGACTCTCGTAAGAGTCTTCCTTTTTCTGTGTTAAGACCATAGTGCCTGCATCGCAAGGATGGCCAGCGCGCCGGCGATGAGAAAAACACCGCCGATCAGAAGGCCGGCCTTCAGCGCGCCGCCGATGGCGGTATTGCGCTCCTCGCGGCTCAGCTCGCCGCTCGTGTCCCACGGGCGGTCATTCGCCGCGGGAGCATCGGGCTCACGGAAGTCCGCGCGGTCGCGGCGCTTGCGGATGCGGGGGATGAGCATCGGCTGCGGCTCAATGCCGCTCATGTCGGCAACGGTGCGGCCGTCGTCATCCTCGTAGATACGCTCGTTTCGCCTCATTTATCGTAGAGGTGGCAGCACACGAAGTGGCCCGGCTCGATCTCGCGCTGGACGGGGGCTTCTTCCTCACAGCACTTCATGCAGTTCGCGCAGCGGGTGTGGAACTTGCAGCCCTTGGGCGGGTTGGCGGGGGAGGGGATGGAGCCTTCGAGCACGATACGCTTCATCTTCACCGTCGGGTCGGGGACGGGGATAGCGGAGAAGAGCGCCTTCGTGTAGGGGTGGAGCGGATTGCGGAAGATATCTTCCTTCGCGCCGTATTCGACAAGGTTGCCGAGGTACATGACGCCGACAGTGTCGGAGATGTGTTCCACAACGGATAAATCGTGGCTGATGAAGAGGTAGGTCAGCTTGTACTGGTCCTGCAGCTCATTCAGCAGGTTGATGATCTGCGCCTGAATGGACACGTCGAGCGCGGAGACCGGCTCATCGCAGACGATGAATTCGGGATTGAGCGCGAGCGCACGCGCAATGCAGATACGCTGGCGTTGACCGCCGGAGAACTCGTGCGGATAGCGGTCCTTGTGGAAGGGCTGGAGACCGCAGTTGTCCATGACCTGATCGATGTAGTCGTTGAATTCATCCTTCGGCACAAGGTTGTGCTCGCGCACGGCTTCACCGATGATCTCGCCGACCGGCATACGCGGGGAGAGCGAGGAGAACGGGTCCTGGAAGATGATCTGCATCTTTGTGCGCAGGGCGCGCAGCTCCTTGTGGGAGAGATCGTAGACCTCCTGCCCGTTGAAGAGGACCTGACCGGCGGTCTTGGAGTCGTACAGGCGGAGAATGGTGCGGCCCGTGGTGGTCTTGCCGCAGCCCGACTCGCCGACGAGACCCATCGTCGTGCCGCGCTTTAAGTTGAAGGTGACACCGTCGACGGCCTTGACATAGCCGACCGTGTGAGCGATCATGCCGCTCTTGATGGGGAAGTACTTCTTCAGGTGGTTGACCTGAAGAATGTACTGCGGGTCATACTCCACGGGGGTGAAATTGGGGTCCTGGAACGGATTGTCCTTGTGTTCAGCCATCTTTATTCACCCTCCTTGCTCATATTTTCGGGATAGTAACGGTAGCAGCTCACCTTATGCGTCGGGGAGAGGGAGATCTCATGCGGATAAGCGCCCTCGCAGCCGTTCACGCACATCTCGCAGCGGTCCTTGAAGTAGCAGTAGTTCGGCATATTGATGGGGTTGGGGACCTTGCCGGGGATGGAGTAGAGCTTGTCGACCTGCTTGCCGACGACCGGCTTGGAGGCCATCAGGCCGATGGTGTAGGGATGCGCGGGGTGGGCGAAGATCTCCTCCGCCGTACCCTGCTCGACGATGCGGCCGGCGTACATGACGACCACGTAGTCCGCCATCTCCGCGATGACGCCGAGGTCATGCGTGATGAACATGATGGAGGAATTGATGCGGTCCTTCAGGTTGCGCAGCAGGTCGAGAATCTGCGCCTGGATGGTCACGTCGAGCGCCGTGGTGGGCTCGTCGGCGATGATGAGCTTGGGGCTGCACGCGAGCGCCATGGCGATCATGACACGCTGGCGCATACCGCCGGAGAGCTCGTGCGGGAACATCTTGTAGACGCCCTCGCTGTTGGCAATGCCGACCATTTCGAGCAGCTTGATGGTGCGCTCCTTGATCTGCTCCTTGTCATGGCCCTCTTCATTGTGCAGGGCGATGACCTCATCGACCTGGTCGCCGATGCGGAAGACGGGGTTCAGCGCGGTCATCGGCTCCTGGAAGATCATGGAGATGAAGTTGCCGCGCAGATGCTGCATGACACTGTCCGGGGCCTTCGTCACGTCGTAAGCCTTGTCGCCGAGATTCAGGCGGATCTCGCCTTCCACGACCTGACCCTGCGGACGCTGCAAAAGCTGCATGATCGAAAGGCTCGTCACGGATTTGCCGCAGCCCGACTCGCCCACAACGCCCACCGTCTTGCCGATGGGGACATTGAAGGAGATGCCGTCTACGGAGTGCACCGTGCCGACATCGGTGAAGAAGTAGGTGTGCAGATTGTCGATCTCAAGGACGTTGGCACGGTCCTTCATCTGCGTCAGATACTCGCTCTCGGGCACATTCTTGCGCTTGTGCTGCTTTTCGAGCTGATTGGTGATCTTGCGGTTTGCTTTGGAAATACGGCGTGATTCCTTTGCGGAAAGATAGCCGTCGTTGTTCTTTTTCGCCATTTTCTGATGCCCTCCTTCCTTAACGCTTCATCTTCGGGTCGAACGCATCGCGCAGACCGTCGCCGACGAGGTTGAAGGCGAGAACGGTGAGCAGAAGCAGCAGGCCCGCGGGGATCCAGATGAACCAGTAGGTCGTCAGCACGTGGGTGTTGTTGACGTCGTTGATGATGTTGCCCCAGGAGGCGAACGGGAACTTGACGCCGAGACCCAGGAAGCTGAGCGTGGCCTCCGTGATAATGACGGAGCCGAGGCCCATCGTGCAGTTGACGATCAGCTGGGGAATGACATTGGGGATGAGGTGCTTGAAGATGCGGCTCCTGACGCTGATGCCGCAGGCCTCGGTAGCGGTCATGAACTCCTGCTCGCGCAGCGACAGGATCTGACCGCGGACAAGACGGGCGATACCCGCCCAGCCGAGGATACCGAGAATGAGCATCAGGTATATGAGTCGCTTGCCGGGCTCCACGCGCTGCTGGTCCATGGCTGCGCCGAGGATCAGGATGATGGGCATGGAGGGAATGCAGTAGAAGATATCGACCAGACGCATGATGAGGTTGTCGATCCAGCCGCCGAAGTAACCGGCGATACCGCCGAGGATGACGCCGAGCACGGTCTCGATGATGATGACGATAAAGCCGATCATCAGGGACACGCGACCGCCGTACATCAGGCGCGTGAGCATATCCATGCCGTACTTATCCGTGCCGAGCCAGTGCTTGGCACTGGGGGAGCTGTAGGAGTCGTACTGGCGGGAGGTCTGCTGCTGGCGGATGATCCAGTTGGCATGATTCTGGCTGCGCTCAATGGTGTACTCCGCCGTTGCGCTGGAGACCGTGCCGTCCTCCTCGGGCAGGCCGTCGTCCATGGCGCCGATCCCGGCCTCCTCGCCGTCCGTGACAGCGTCGGTCTCATCGTCAAGGATGAGAGACTCGTCGGTGTAGGTGAACTTGGTCTCACCGGCGGCGATGGTGTCGATCAACTTTTCCTTAAAGTCGCGGGAGAGGAAGATATCGGGCATAATGGCCTGCACGATGTAGCGGCTGATGTAGGCGACCTCCTTGTCGCCCTGCAGCACGCCGCCGTCTTCGTCAATGGTGTACGCAATGCCGTCGACCGTGAAGGTCTTGGCGGCGGGAGCGCCGGGCTCGACGGGCTCTGCGGTATCGGCGGGCGCATCGTCGGTGGCGCCGGTCGCTTCGGAGGCGCCGGCAGTCTCCTGCGCGGCCTCGTTCTCGAGCTCCTGCTCGAGCGCGGCGTGGGATCTGAGCGCGGCATAGACGAACTCAAAGCTCAGCGCCTGCCCCTCGGTCGAGGAGCTGACGACGTCCTTGTACGCGATGCCGACGACCTTGCCGCCGGAGGAGACGGAGTAGAAATCCGTGCCCTCGGGCGTGAGGGTGTAGCTGTTGCCGCCATAGGAGAAGGTCTCACTGCTCTTCTGGATGGCGAGCATGGTCTGCGCCTGCACGGGCGAACCGAACAGGGCGGAGTCCTTGGCCATGTAGCGGAAATCGCTGTTTTCCGTCACAACGGCGAACTCCTTGTTGATCTGGTCGTCGCGGTAGAAGAATTCATCCTCGCCGTAAGGGGAGAGGAGACCGCCGATGAACGAAAAGACGAACATGAAAATGAGGATGCTCAGGCCGACGACCGCGAGGCGGTTGCGGAAAAAGCGCTTGGCGACGAGCGCACCCGGAGAGAGGACCTTGACGCGGCGGTCATCGTTGAGGGAATAGTGTTCCCCATTGCTGCCGGAGGGGGTATTGTCCTGCTTAGCGTACTTGTCCTGATTGTCATCCGTCGCGCGCTTGGCGGCGTTCTCCGCCATACCGGAAGCGTGGAAAGGCTTCCGGTTATCCCGGTTTTTATCGTAATCAAAAACGCTCATGATCTTCCCCCTTTCTTAAGCGATGCGCACGCGCGGGTCGACCACGGCGTACAGAATGTCGGAGATGAGGTTACCGAGCAGCGTCAGCACCGACAGGAACACGAGATAAAACATGGAGAACGGGATATCGCCGCCGACCATCGCCTGATAAGAGGTGTAGCCGATGCCGGGGATGGCGAAGAGGGTCTCCGTGATCAGCGCGCCGGAGAACAGACCCGGCAGGCTGCCGCCGATGATGGTGACCAGCGGGATCAGCGTGTTGCGGAAGGCGTGGTGATAGACGACCTTCTTTTCGGAAAGACCCTTGGCGCGTGCGGTGCGGATATAGTCCGCGTTGAGCACCTCGAGCATATTCGTGCGGGTGTAGCGCATGAGAGAACCCGTGCTGATGACGACCAGCGTGATGATCGGCAGCACAAGATGGTTCGCCTTATCCATGACCTGGCCCCACGCGCTGAGCTGGTTGTAGTTGCGCCCCACGAGGCCGAACAGGTCAAACCAGCCGAGCTTGACGGAGAAGACGAGCTTTAAGAGCGATGCGAAGAAGAACGTCGGCAGCGAGATACCGGCCAGCGCGATGATAGAGATCGTGTAGTCGGCCTTGCTGTACTGCTTCGTCGCGGCGATGACGCCGAGGGGGACGGCGATGAGGATCTCGAGGATGAAGGCGATGCCGCCCATCACGAAGGAGAGCCACACGCAGTCGTTGAACTTTTCAAGCACCGGCACGGTGTAGAGCCAGCTGTCGCCGAACTCGCCGCGGATGGCGGTGCCGAGCCAGGAGAAGTAACCGGGAATGATGCTCTTGTCCATGTTGTACATGGCGTTGAGCTGCGCCATCCACTCGTCAAAGCTCTTCGAGCCCGGCTGCATGGACTTCTGGCGCGCCATGTTCTCGATGAACGAGGAGGGCAGGCAGCGCATCAGCGCATAGATAATGAATCCCACAAAGAAGAGGATCACAATGGAAATCAAAATTCGTTTTACTATGTATTTTCGCAAGCAAATTACCTCCGTTCTGATGTGCTGCTCTCATTTGCTATCTCTCTCATATCCTGCTGCACATCAAGCGGCGCTCCTGCGGTCAGAAGCGCTCCTTGCCGCGCAGTCGGGGCAGCCCGACGGCCGGTGAAGACCGCCGGGCTGCTCGTGTGGTTCAGGTCATGGACCCGAAAGAAGGCCGGTGGGAAATCAGTTGAGCTCGACCTTCTCGATCTCGCTGTGCCACTTGTAGAAGGTGGTGATATCGGGGGTCACGGTGCTCATGTTGACGCGCTCGGTGGAGAAGATGATCGCGTTCTGGCGCTGATAGACGGGGACCTCGACCGCCCAGTCGACAACGATGTCGAGGCAGGCCTTGTACATGGTCTTACGATAGCTCTGGTCGAGGGACTCACGAGCGGTGAGGATCATGTTATCGAGGTCAGCATCAGCGATGCAGTACATTTTGTTGGAACCACCCTGAGCAGGGCCGCCGTACGGGTTCTTGCCAACGCCGGGGTCGCCATTGTGGTCGGCAACGTCGGAGTAGTAGATCTGGTACATATCCGGGTCAATGGTGGCACTCCAAGCGGCGCACCACATATCGACCTGGCGGGCGTCAATGCCGTCCCACAGGCCGGAGGAGTCGCTCAGGTCGGTGACGATGAGGTTCATGCCGATCGTGGCGAGAGCCTTGGAGGCCTCGGAGATCATCATGAAGGAGGGGTGGTCACCGGAACCGTCAGCGGGGATCTGGACCTCGTACTCGAGCTTGGCACCGGCGGGAGCCGCGGTCAGCTTGCCATCCTCGACCGTGTAGCCGGCAGCCTCGAAGTAGCCGAGGGCAGCCTGCAGAGCGGCGTCGTAGCGCTGCTCAGCGGTCATGTCGGAGGTGTAGATGTCGTTGCCGTTCACGTCAACGGAGAAGGCGACCTTGTAGCCGTCGTCCGTGGGCTGGGGAGCGGCCCAGGAGGTGTTGGAGATGGGGTAGTTGATGACGCTCGCGCGCTCGCCATAGTAGGACTCGATGGCGACGTTGCGGTAAACAGCGAAGACGGTGGCGAAGGCCTTGCGCAGGTCCTTGGAAGCCTCGCTGCCCGGCTCGCCGCCGACGTTCACGCAGGCAGAGCTGATGCCGAGGTAGCCGTAGCCGAGGTTATCGACGGTATCGGTCGTGATCTTATCGCCGTCCAGCTCGCCGCCGTTGGCCTTGGTGATGGCGTCAACGGTGTCGTTGGAGAAGGAGGGGTCGGCAATGTCGATGGTGCCGGTGATGACGCCGTTGAGCTTGTCGTCATCGCTCAGGCACTGCTGGAAGTTGAGGTACTTGGTCTTGGGCGCGCCGAGATAGTAGCTGTCGTTGGCCTCGAAGTAGACAACGCCGTCCTCGAACTTGAGGAACTTATAGGGGCCGGCGCCCATGGGCTGGGTGGTCTTGGCGCGGACGGAGCTCAGATCGCCCTTGGTGAAGCCGAAGCTGTTGTTGTCGTAGTCATAGAGGGAGGGATCGCCGTAGTAGTGCATCGGGGCGATGGTCACGCCGAGCTGATAGATGGCGGTCGCGTCGACCTTGTCGAGGGTGACGGTCATGCTGTAGTCGCCGGTCTTCTTGATGCCGGAGATGTTGGCGGCGGACTCGCCGGTCTTGACGCCGGTGGTGGGATAGTCGTTGTAGACGTCCTCATCCATCAGATCGACCAGCTTGTCGGAGTTGCCGACTTCCTTTTCCATAGCGGAGAAGGACCAGGCGTACTGGTTGCCGATCTCCATGGCGAACTCCTCCACGGTGGTGGATTCACCGGAGAAGCCCCAGGCGGCACCGGCGGCAGCGACGTCGCCCTCAGCGGCGGCACCGGCCTCAACGCAGGCGTCAACAATGCCCTGGGCGAAGGGAACGAGACCCTTGTCGAAGTTATCCCAGAACTTGGTCTGCTGCTCTTCGGTCCAGTAGGTGAAGTCGGTGTTGTCGCGGCCGGCCGCGGCGAGCGCCTTGGACAGCGTGGTCATACCGGAGCGGTAGGCCTCCATACCCTGAATGGGCACGGCATACAGCGTGGAGTTGCCGTCATAGGTGGGGTCGCAGAGGACGTACATGGAGAAGATGACGTCGTCGATGGTCATCTTTTCGCCGTCGGAGAAGGTGATGTCCTCGCGCAGCTTGAAGTTGTAGTCGACGGTGCCGTCAGCGTTCTCAACGATCTCGCAGTTGGCGGGGCCATAGTAAGTATAGTCGGTACCGTTGTAGCTGTAGGTCTCGCCCTCGATGCCGTTCATGATCATTTCACCCTGACGGCCATTGTTCAGCAGGGCGACAGAGGTCATGAGCCAGACATCCTGGTCATACTCGGTCTCAGAGAAGAAGGGGGAGAACTTTTCGTTGAACGGGGCATAGCCGACGACCAACGGCGTGGTTTCGTCCTTCGTCTGATCGCCCGTATTCTTGTCGCCGCAGCCGGCGAGAAGACCGAGGCACATGACCAGAGAAAGGATCAGTGCAAGTGCTCTTTTCATTGAATCTACTCCTTTTTATTATTTTGCTAAAACGGGCCGTGGCCCGTGCAGCACAACACAGCGCCCGCGCGAGATCGCGCGGAAAAGGGCGTACGCCCTTTATGGACACCTGTACACGCAAAAACAGCGCACAGAATTTTTTCAATTATAGCATGAAATACGCGGCGATGTACAGAGTAAAAATTTACCGATCTTCACATTTTGGTACTTTTGCCCAATTTTGCTCATTCAGCTCGCGCCGTATGGTCAGTGCGCAAATGAGAGACAGTACTTTTAACATAACAAAAAGTAAGGCGGAGAAAAGCTGCCCGCCGTGGCCGGACAGTGCAAGATAGAGCAGCTCGCACAAAATGCCGGCCGCGGCGAAGACGGCGGCGCACAGCGCGCGCCCCGGAAGGGCCGGGACCGTGCGCTCGTAAACATATTCGCGCACGGCGCTCCAGTCGCGTCCGAGCTTGACGACGGCCCACACAACGCTGACCGCCGCGATCAGCTCGCCAAGAAACGGCAGGATGACGTAAAAGCAGTTCTGCATCCCCGGTGCGGGGATGCTGCCGCTCAGAAGCGCCGCAAGGAGCAGCAGGGCCGTACAGCCCCAGAGCCTGCGCCGGCTTTTTTTCTGCGTGACGGGGTCCGACTGACAGGCATAGAGCGCGCCGTCGTAGATATATTCGCCTGCAAGGTTGGGGTGAAAATCGTTGAGATACGAGTTTTCGCCGCGTTTTCCGCGTTTCTTTGCCATCACTCGATGCCCGTGAGGTCAAAGTCGTTGAGCGCCTTTTCCGCCTCGGCGCATACGCCGCGCAGACAGCTTTCGTCAAACGGGCTTTCGAGACCGGCGTTTTTGAGAAGGTCGGTGAACGTCCGGCTGCCGCCCTGCACGGTGTAGGCCATGTAGTGCTGCCAGGCGTTTTTCATATCCTTGCGGATCATCGCCCAGAATTCGAGCGCCACGGTCTGGGCAAGGCAGTAGTCGATGTAGTAGAAGGGGCTCGAGTAGATGTGGTGCTGGCGCTGCCAGCCCATGCCCTCGGAGTAGAAGGGGATCTCGCCGTCGAGCTTCATCCACGGCATATAGACGCCGAGCAGCTCCTTCCACACGGCGTGGCGCTCAGCGGGCGTCATCTCCGGCTTTTCGTAGACGATGTGCTGGAAATGGTCGACCATCGTGCCGTAGGGGATGAAGGTCAGCGCGCCGGAGAGGTGGCTGTAAAGGAACTTCTTGGCGTCGCCGCCGAAGAAGCCGTCCGCCCACGGCTCGGCGAAGAACTCCATCGACATCGAATGGACCTCGCAGGCCTCAAGGCTCGGCCAGATGTAGTCCACGGGGATGCGCTTGCGGTTCGTCCACGCTTCAAAGGCGTGACCGGCCTCGTGCGTCACGACCTCGACATCGTGCTGCGTGCCGTTGAAGTTTGCAAAGATGAAGGGGACCTCATAGTCCATGATGCTCGTGCAGTAGCCGCCCGCCTGCTTGCCCTCGGTGGAAAGCACGTCGAGCAGCTCATTGTCGAGCATGGTCTTGAAGAATTCCTCCGTCTCGGGGGAGAGCTCACTGTAGAACTTCATGCCCTGGGCGAGGATATCATCCGGCGTGCCGACGGGACGGGGGTTGCCGGAGCGGAACTCGAGCGCGTTGTCGGCAAAGCTCATGGGATAGCTCTTGCCGAGGCGCTTGGCCTGCTCGCGGTAGACCTTGTCGGCCACAGGCACGAGATACTTCACGACCGCCGCGCGGAACTTCTCAACGTCTTCCTTCGTGTAGCAGTTGCGGCACATACGGTAGTAGCCGAGCGTGGTGTAGCCCTCGTAGCCGAGCTTTTTGCCCATCGCATCGCGCAGTTTCACGAGCTTGTCGTAGAGCTCGTCGAACTTTGCCTGATTGTCCTTGTACCACTGGCCCTCGGCTTTCCATGCGGCAAGACGCTTTTCATCGTCCGCGCAGGTCTTGAACGGGGAGAGCTGGGAGAGCGTGTAGACCTTGCCCTCAAAGGGGATCTGCGCCGAGGCGAGCAGCTTTTCATACTCCTGCGTCAGCTCGTTCTCCTGCTGCATCTCGGGGATGATCTCGGGAGAGAAGGTCTTGAGCGCGAGCTCTGCGTTGACGAACATCAGATCGCCGAACTCCTCGGCAAATTCCGCGCGGAACGGGCTTTCGAGCATCGCCTTCGTCCACGCCTGATTGTACTCCTCCAGCTCGGGGAAGAAGCTGTTCCAGAACTTTTCCTCCGCATCGTAGAAGGTGTCGCGCGTGTCGATCGAGTGGCGGACGCTCGCAAGCGTCGAGGCGGTGGAGATGTGCTTGGCCTGCTCCTGCTGGGCGAGAAAGACCTCGCGGGCCGCCTCGTAGCTCTTGGCGGATTTGAGCTGCTCGGTCAGCTCCCTGAGGTGCTGCTTGGCTTTCTCGGGATCGGGACGGGTGTAGGTCATTTCGGAAAATTTCATGTTGTTTCCTCCATCAAATTTTTATTGCTGTGATCGGGCGTTACTGCTGGCGGTTGTAAATGGCGGAGACGGCCTTGCGTCCGCCGCCGATGACAACGACCGCCGCTGCCGCGGTGACGAGCATGAAGCCCGTCAGCACGCCGCGTGCGGGGAGAAAAGCCGTCAGCGCGCCCGCGATCAGGTTGCCTGCAAAGCTGCCGACGGTGTTGAGCATATTGAACGCGCCATTGAAGCGGCCCTTTTTCTCATCGGGCACGTAGCTCTGCGTGGCGGAGATGCGGATGGTGTAGCTTGTCACGCCCAGAATGCCCGTGAGGAAGCACGAGGCCATCATCACCGGCAGCGGGCAGTAAAGGTAAAAGCCCTCACACAGCGAGATGATGACGTAGACCGTGAGCGCGATGGAATACTTCTTCTGCACGGGGAGACTCATCTTATAGTGGATGCCGCCGCCGATGGCGCGGCCAAAGATCGCCATGCCCCAGACGAGCATATAGATGTATTCGCCGTTTTCAAAGGTCGATTTGAAATACGGCAGCGTGATGACGCTTGATGCGCCGTTGGCAAGCGAGCTGACCGCAAAGTAGATCGCAACGCAGAGAAGCCCCTTCTCGCTCAGAAGGTAGCGGAAGCCCTCCTTGATGTCGTGCAGCAGGCGGCGGCCGGAGGCACATTCTTGCTCCTGCGCGAGCGCGGCGCGCTGCTTTTCGATGTAGTGCTCCTCGGCGCGGATCTGCGTCTCGGCAGAGGCGGCGAGGAAGAAGCACAGCGCGTTGATGCCGAGCAGCGTCGCGATGCCGAAGAGATTGTAGAAATACGTCGCGATCGGGATGATGAGCGCCGAGAGCGTTTCGAGCACGCTTGCAATGGAATAGGCCTTGGAGTAGTTGCCCTCGGAGATCAGCAGCGGGTAGAAGCTGTCGTAGGCGACATAGTAAACGCTGTTGATCGAGCCGATGATGAAGCAGAACACCGCGAGCATCGGGAAGCTGAACCATCCCCTGCTCAAAATCAGCGCGGCGATCAGATAGACACCCGAGGAAAGAAAGTCCAGCGTGTAGATGGTCTTTTTGCGCGAAAAGCGGTCGAGGATCGCGCCGGAGAAGATTGGCATGACGATCTGCGGCAGGGTAAAGGTCGCAATATAAATGGCATAGAGCAGGTTGGAGCCCGTGTAGTCGAGCACGAGCAGGCTCAGGGCAAAGCCGGACATCGAATTGCCCAGCATCGAGATCACGCTGCCGAGCGTGATGATGGTAAAATCCCGCGTCCAGAGCTTGGCGGCCGGCTGCGGCGCGGGAGAAGAAGCGTTGTTCATAAAGGGGAAAGACCTCCTTCAAAATAGGGGGACGGGCGGCACCGGGGCGGCAGGGCGCGCCGGAGAGAAGCGTAATGCTTGCCCCGCGCAGCGCGGGAGCGACGGCGAGGCGTATGCTGATTATAAGTCCTGCGCGGAAAATAAGCAACAAAAAATCCGGCTGCGTTGAAAAAATGCGGGAAAACGACCGTTTTTGTGCAAGCGTGGTAAAGTGCCGCCTTGCGGGGAAATGCCCTCTGTGTTATACTGTCAGGCATAAGATCAAGAGATTGCGGAGGAAGACACCATGGACCCTACACCGGCAAGAGAACTGCTGCATTTTATCAAAAACAGCCCCACCTGCTACCATGTGACCGAGAACATTCGAGGGAAGCTTCTCAAGAACGGCTACACCGAGCTTTCCGAGCGTGAGAGATGGACGCTTGCGCCGGGCAAACGCTATTTTGTCCGTCGCAACGGCTCGAGCACCATCGCCTTCCGCGTGCCGGAGACGCTTACGGGCGGCTTTGCGATGGCGGCGGCACATTCCGATTCGCCGACCTTCCGCTTAAAGGAGCGTCCCGACCGCCGCGATGCGCATTATGTCCGGCTCTCGACCGAAAAATACGGCGGGATGCTGATGTCCACATGGTTCGACCGTCCGCTCTCCGTCGCGGGGCGCGTCTTCGTGCGCGAAAACAGCGAGATCGCGGAAAGGCTTGTGAACGTCGAGCGTGACCTGCTCGTGATCCCGAGTGTTGCCATCCACATGAACCGCACGGCCAACGACGGCATGAAGTACATGGCGAATGTCGACACGCTGCCGCTGCTCGGCGGCAAAGAGAGCGGCGGCATCCTGCCTATCGTTGCTAAGGCTGCGGGCGTTGCGGAGAGCGACATCCTCGGCAGCGACCTCTTCCTCTATTGCCGCGGCGAGGGGACGCTGCTCGGCGAGAATGAGGAATACATCCTCTCGCCCAAGCTCGATGACCTGGAGTGCGCCTGCGGCTGCCTTGAGGGTCTGCTCAATGCAAAAGAGAGCGAGAACATCGCCGTCTGCTGCATTTTTGACAATGAAGAGGTCGGCTCTGCGACCAAGCAGGGCGCGGGCTCTACCTTCCTGCGCGATACGCTGCGCCGCATTGCCCTCTGCCTTGGCAAGGACGAGCAGGACCTCCAGATGATGCTCGCGCGCAGCTTCCTCGTTTCGGCGGACAATGCGCACGCCCAGCACCCCAACCACGGCGAGTACGCCGACCCCGACAACTGCCCCTACATGAACGAGGGCGTCGTCATCAAGTTCAACGCAAACCAGCGCTACGCAACCGACGGCCGCTCCTGCGCCGTCTTCCGCAGCGTGTGCGAGCGCGCAGGCGTTCCCACGCAGGTCATGTCCAACCGCTCCGACCTGCCCGGCGGCTCGACGCTCGGCTCCATCGCCGATACGCTCGTGCCGGTGAGCACCGTGGACATTGGCCTTCCCCAGCTTGCGATGCATTCTTCGTGGGAGACTGCCGGCGTGCGGGACTATGAATCCCTCATCCGCGCGATGACGGAGTATTACGGCAGTACACTGTGAAGGAGCTTTGCATCGCGCCGTGGACAAAACGGCGGATGCGTGCTAAAATAAACTGATTTTTCGCATACGATATGCTTTCAAACATAGAAAGGAAGAAGAGAAACATGGACGTTAAGGAAATTCTCAAGCACGTGGACCATACCCTCCTCAAGCAGACCGCGACCTGGGAGGACATCAGGGAGATCTGCGATGACGGCATCAAGTACGGCTGCGCGAGCGTCTGCATCCCGCAGACCTTTGTGAACCACGCTGCGCACTATGTTGCCGAGCAGCAGCACTTCGGCTTCGGCCAGCTGCCCATCTGCACCGTCATCGGCTTTCCCAACGGCTATACGCCCAGCGGCATCAAGTGCATGGAGGCAGAGTCCGCCATCGCCGACGGCGCGACCGAGATCGACATGGTCATCAACCTCGGCTGGGTCAAGGAAGGCCAGTACGATAAAATTCTTCAGGAGATCAACTCCGTGAAGATCTCCTGCCACGGCAACATTTTGAAGGTCATCATCGAGACCTGCCTTCTCACCGATGAGGAGAAGATCAGGCTCTGCGAGGTCGTCTCTGCCTCTCATGCCGACTACATCAAGACCTCCACGGGCTTTGCCGGCGGCGGCGCGACCCGCGAGGACGTTGCCCTCATGGTGAAGCACATGACGGGCGGCAAGAAGGTCAAGGCCGCCGGCGGCATCGGCAGCTTACAGGATGCCGAGGACTTCCTGAACCTCGGCGCCGACCGTCTCGGCACGTCCCGCATCGTCAAGGCGGTGAAGGAACTCGAGGCCAAGGGCCAATTCTGAGAAAGAGGAGGGCTTTTCTATGCCGACTCCGCACAACAGCGCCGTAAAAGGCGATTTTGCCAAGACTGTCCTGATGCCCGGCGACCCGCTGCGCGCAAAATTCATCGCCGAAACGTTTTTGGATGAGCCGAGACTCGTCAACAATGTCCGCGGCGTGCAGGGCTATACGGGGACTTACAAGGGCGTGCCCGTCAGCGTGATGGCCAGCGGCATGGGCATGCCGTCCATCGGCATCTATTCCTATGAACTCTTCACGCAGTACGATGTGGATAACATCATCCGCGTCGGCTCGGCGGGCGCCCTTCAGAAGGAGCTGAAGCTCGGCAGCATCGTTGCGGGCATGGGCGCCTGCACCAACTCAAATTACGCTGCGCAGTACGGCCTTGGCGGGACGTTCGCCCCCATCGCGGACTTTGCGCTCCTCTCCGCCGCAGTGCAGTCGGCAAAGGAGCTGGGAATCGAGATGCCGGTCGGCAATCTCTACTCGTCCGACACGTTTTACGATGCCTCCGCCTCCTCCCTCAAGTGGGCGGAGATGGGCGTGCTCGCCATCGAGATGGAGGCCGCCGCCCTCTACTGCAACGCCGCCTATACGAAAAAGCGCGGCCTTGCCATCTGCTCCATTTCCGACAATATCGTCACCGGCGAGGAGCTCTCGCCCGAGCAGCGGCAGACGGGCTTCACCAATATGATGAAGCTTGCGCTCGAAACGGCCGTAAAGATGGCCACGCTCTAAATCTGCGAAAAAAGGAGATGTCACGCCATGCGTGTTATTGACATTGAAAATATTGTGACGAATATGCGGGACGATACCCGCTTTGTCCTGCGCTGCGAGGAGGTCTTCCACGACAAGATCAGCTCCGCCGCGGCGAGCATCCTGATGAATAAGCGCCAGAAGCCCATCGTCTGCCTGACGGGGCCGAGCGGCTCGGGCAAGACGACGACCGCCATGCGCCTGCGCGAATACCTCGAAAACCTCGGCGTGAAGGTGTGCATGCTCAGCATGGACAACTTCTTCCTGCCGCTCGATCAGCGCCCGCCCGAGGCGAGCGACTGGGAGTCGCCCTACTGCGTGAACCGCCAGTGGCTCATCGACGATATCCACCGCCTGATGGACGGCGAGCTCGTCAAGCTGCCGGTCTACAACTTTAAGGACGGCATCGTCGGCGGCTACAAGCCCATGCAGGGCGATAAGGATGCCATCATCATCGCCGAGGGCATCCATATGCTCAACCCCCTCATCTTTGATGAGCTCAAGGGCGAGGCCACGGGCGTTTACGTCGCCCCGCGCACGCGCATCATCACCGAGAAGGACCGCATCGTTCGTCCCGAGCAGCTGCGCGTGGCGCGCCGCATGATCCGCGACTATCAGGGCCGCGGCCATTCCCTGCGCCAGACGGTCGAGCGCGCCGAGAGCGTCGATCGCGGCGAGCAGAACTACATCATGCCCAATAAGCCCAACGCGAGCATCCACATCGACACCTTCCACGACTACGAGCCGTGCATCCTTGCGCGCTACCTCAAGGACATTCCGGAGTTCTACAGCCAGCTGGACGATACCTTTATCGCAGAGCACGGGCTGAGCGACCTCTTCGACGTTGTCAACTCCGTGCCGCCGCTTCGGACCGACTATGTGCCGCTCGATTCCATCGTGCGCGAGTTTGTCGGCGGCAGCTGCTTTGAGTATTAAATTGGCAAAATATGACAACAAAATGTAATTTTTCCTATGAATTATACGAAAGATAATCGAAATCCGGCGTTTTGACGCGAAAAAGGGAGGGAGAGCAAGTGCATTCTGACGAGCGGCGCAAAGCTATCGCGAGCATCCTGCGCGCGGCAGACGGACCTATCAGCGCCTCTGCGCTGGCGGAGAAATTCTCCGTTTCCCGGCAGATCATCGTGGGCGATATCGCGCTTTTGCGTTCCTCCGGCGAGGAGATCCTTGCGACCCCGCGCGGCTATGTGACGCCGAAGGAGGCGCGCGGCCTTCTTCGTCAGATCGCGGTGAAGCACACGCCGCAGCAGATGGAGGCTGAGCTCAACACCATTGTCGACAACGGCTGCACGGTGATCGACGTGATCGTTGACCACCCGGTGTACGGGCAGCTCACCGGCCCGCTGCAAATTGCCAGCCGCTACGAGGTCGGGCAGTTCATCGAGCGGTGCAGGAATGCAGAGCCGCTCTCCCGCCTGACTGACGGCATCCACCTCCATACGCTCCTCTGTCCCGACGAGGCGGCCTTCGAGCGCACGAAGGATGCGCTGCGCGCGCTTGGGCTTTTATTGGAGGAAAGCGGAAATTAAGGGTTGACAATCCTGCGACAAGCGATTATAGTGTCATGGACACGTGTCAAGACACGTCGTCCGTGACACTATTTTTTAGGTTGTGAGGATATCATGGAAACAATAAAAGCATTCTGCAAGCGCAAAAACATTGAAGTTTCGGCCAAGCGCTACGGCATCGACGCGCTCGGCGCGATGGCGCAGGGTCTCTTCTGCTCGCTGCTCATCGGCACGATCATCAAGACGCTCGGCGCACAGCTCGGCGTCCCGTTTTTGACGGATATCGGCACTTATGCAATGTCCGTCTCGGGCCCTGCGATGGCCGTCGCCATCGGCTACGCGCTCAAGGCTGACCCGATGGTGCTCTTCTCCCTCGCGGCGGTGGGCTATGCGGCCAACGCCGAGGGCGGCGCGGGCGGCCCGCTCGCCGTGCTCATCATTGCCGTCGTCGCCGCCGAGTGCGGCAAGGCCGTGAGCAAGGAGACGAAGATCGACATTTTGGTCACGCCCGCTGTGACGATCTTGGTCGGCGTGGCGCTCGCCAAGTGGATCGCGCCGCCCATCGGCACGGCGGCTTCCGCCTTCGGCATCGTCATCGACAACGCGACCAAGCTCCAGCCGTTCTGGATGGGCATTGCCGTCTCCGTCCTTGTCGGCGTCGCGCTCACGCTGCCGATCTCTTCTGCCGCCATCTGCTCGGTGCTGGGCCTCACCGGTCTTGCCGGCGGCGCGGCCGTTGCGGGCTGCTGTGCGCAGATGGTCGGCTTCGCCGTGATGAGCTTCAAGGAAAACCGCTGGGGCGGCCTTGTTTCGCAGGGGCTCGGCACCTCAATGCTCCAGATGCCGAACATCGTCCGCAATCCCCGCGTGTGGATCGCGCCGACGCTTGCCTCCGCCATTACCGGCCCCATCGCAACGTGTGTGTTCCGTCTTGAGATGAACGGCGCGCCCATCAACTCCGGCATGGGCACCTGCGGTCTCTGCGGACCCATCGGCGTGTGGACGGGCTGGCTCGCCCCGAGCGAGGAAGCTATCGCCAAGGGCGCAGCGGCGATGGCGCCCACGGGCTTTGACTGGCTGGGCCTTGTGCTCGTCGCCATCGTGCTGCCCGCCATTCTTGCCCCGCTCATCAATATGGTCTGCCGCCGTCTCGGCTGGGTCAAGGATGGCGACCTCAAGCTCGATTGAGGATATGACGTGTAAAAAGTGTGGACTTTTTGTAAAGAATCCCATCAATTATCACAAAAAAAGTAAAATCGGGGAGAATCGGACTTGATTCTCCCCTTTGCTTTTGCTATACTGTCAGACGAAGTGCGTCCGCACTTCAAAATAAACCGGAGGACGGGGGACCGTCTGCCGGGAAAATAAGGAAGGATAGAAGAATGAAGAAGTTTTTTGCAATGCTTCTTGCTCTCGTTATGGTTCTGTCCCTCGTTGCCTGCGGCGATAAGAAGACCGACGACAACCAGGACAACAACACCGACGATCAGCAGGGCGCGACCGTCACTTACACCAATCCCGATGACATCGAGGACAACATGACGTCCGAGGACGGCAAGTATGAAGTCGCTTTCGTCACCGACGTTGGCCAGCTGAAGGACAAGTCCTTCAACCAGGGCACTTTCGACGGCGTGAAGCTCTATGCCGCCAACAACGGCCTGAGCTACAAGTACTATCAGCCCGCCAACGGCGATCAGGCCACCGATGACGACCGCTACGACGCTATGAAGGCTGCCGTGGACGGCGGCGCCAAGGTCATCGTCTGCGCCGGCTTCATGCAGGGCGCTGCCCTCGAGAAGGCTGCTAAGGAATTCACTGACACCAAGTTCGTCTTCATCGACGGTTGGTCCCTCGGCCTTGACAACGTTGCGGGCATCGCCTTCAACGAAGAGCAGTGCGGCTACTTCGCCGGTTACGCTGTCGTCAAGGAAGGCTACGAGAAGCTCGGCTTCACCGGCGGCGGCGGCGGTACCAACCCCGCCTGCATCCGTTACGGCTGGGGCTTTGCTCAGGGCGCGAACGACGCTGCCAAGGAAATGGATAAGACCGTCGACCTGAACTACTCCTGGGAGTACGGTGCTTCCTTCCAGGCTTCTCCCGAGCTGCAGACCATGGTCTCCGGCTGGTACTCCAACGGCACTGAGATTGTCTTCGCCTGCGGCGGCTCCATGTTCCAGTCCGTTGCTGCTGCCGCTTCCGCTGAGGACGGCAAGGTCGTCGGCGTCGACGTCGACCAGTCCAGCGAGTCCGAGACTGTTGTGACCTCCGCCATGAAGGGCCTGAGCGACGCTGCCTCCTGGGCCATCGCCAAGGTCTACGACGGCACCTGGGACGAGATCGGCAATGCTGCCACCTCCCTCGGCGTTGCCGAGAATGCTGTCGGCCTGCCGACCGCTACCTGGTCCATGGAGAACTTCACCGTTGCCGACTATGAGGATCTCTTCCAGCAGGTTCTCAACGGTGACATCACCATCGACAACAACTCCGAGATGGCCAACCCCGCTGAGGGCGGTCTGACTAACGTCAACGTCAACTACATCGGCGGCTGATCTTCAATATGCAACATAAAAAAGAGCGGAAAGCCTCTGGCTTTCCGCTCTTTTTTCGCTTTCTGACAGCAAAGGACAGAAGAAAACCTTTTGCTTTTCTGCCTGTGGTGTGGTATAGTATACCATAACTATGGTTTCCGTCCTCGCAGCGCAGCGCGTGCGGGCCATCAAAACGGAAGGAGGGCGAAAAGCTTGGAGAATCAGTATGCCATCGAAATGCTGAACATCACGAAGAAATTCCCCGGTATTATCGCCAACGACAACATCACCTTACAGCTCAAAAAGGGTGAGATCCATGCCCTGCTCGGTGAAAACGGCGCGGGCAAATCGACCCTGATGTCGGTTTTGTTCGGCCTTTACCAGCCGGAGGAGGGCGTCATCAAGAAAGATGGCAAGGTCGTGTCCATCAAGGACCCGAACGACGCCACCGCGCTCGGCATCGGCATGGTGCACCAGCACTTCAAGCTGGTGGATGTGTTCACCGTGCTCGACAACATCATCCTCGGCGCGGAGACGACGAAGTGCGGCTTTTTGCAGAAAAAAGAGGCGCGCAAAAAGGTCGAGGAGATCTCGAAGCGCTACGGCCTGAATGTCGACCTTGACGCCAAGGTCGAGGATATCACGGTCGGTATGCAGCAGCGCGTCGAAATTCTGAAGATGCTGTATCGCGACAACGAAATTCTCATCTTCGACGAGCCGACCGCGGTGCTCACCCCGCAGGAGATCGAAGAGCTGATGGCCACGATGAAGGAGTTTGCCCGCGAAGGCAAATCCATCCTCTTCATCTCCCACAAGCTCAACGAGATCATGGAGGTCTCCGACCGCGTGAGCGTTCTGCGCAAGGGCAAGTACATCGGCACGGTCAACACGAGCGAGACCACCAAGCAGGAGCTGTCCAACATGATGGTCGGCCGCCCCGTGCAGCTTGAGGTCACGAAGGACGAGGCCAAGCCCGCGGGCGAGGTGCTGAAGGTCGACCACCTCTGCGTCCACTCCCACGTGCAGAAGCGCAACGCCGTGAACGACGTTTCGTTCAACGTCCGCGCGGGCGAGATCGTCTGCATCGCCGGTATCGACGGCAACGGCCAGACCGAGCTTGTCTACGGCCTGACGGGTCTTGACAAGCCGTCCTCCGGCACGATCACCCTCTGCGGCAAGGATATTTCCCATGCCTCCATCCGTCATCGCGGCGAGCATATGAGCCACATTCCCGAGGACCGCCACAAGCACGGTCTCGTGCTCGACTTCACGCTCGAGCAGAACATGGTGCTCCAGCGCTTCAACGAGCCGCGCTTTGAAAACCGCGGCTTCATCAACAACAAGGCCGTGCGCGACTACGCCGAGGAGCTCATCCAAAAGTTCGACGTGCGCAGCGGTCAGGGCCCCATCACGCGCGCCCGCTCCATGTCCGGCGGCAACCAGCAGAAGGCGATCATCGCCCGCGAGGTCGACCGCGACAAGGACCTCATCGTCGCCGTGCAGCCCACGCGCGGCCTTGATGTCGGCGCGATCGAGTTCATCCACAGCCAGCTCGTCGCCGAGCGCGACCGCGGCAAGGCGATATTGCTCGTCTCGCTCGAGCTGGACGAGGTCATGAGCCTGTCCGACCGCATCCTCGTCATGTACGAGGGCGAGATCGTCGGCGAGCTCGACCCGAAGAAGACCACCGTCGAAGAGCTCGGCCTTTACATGGCCGGCGCAAAGCGCGCGGCAAAGGAGGAGACGGCAGTATGAAAAAAGAACACTTCCTGCAAAGCGAAGGCTTCAAGACCGTCGCAGCCTCGGTCCTCTCCATCCTCATCGGTCTCGCCGTCGGCAGCATCGTCATCCTCATCGTGGGTCTCACGAGCCCCAATCTTTCGCTCTCTTCCGCATGGGACGGCATCCGCATCGTGTTCGGCGGCCTCTTCTCCACGGGACGCAGCGCCTCCGGTACGCTGACGTGGGGCTTCAACCCGACAAACATCGGCAATATGCTCTTCCGCGCCACGCCGCTCATCATGACGGGCCTTTCCGTCGGCATGGCGTATAAGACGGGCCTTTTCAATATCGGCGCGCCGGGCCAGTACCTTATCGGTACGCTCGTGTCGCTCTCCATTGCCCTCGGCCTTCCGTCCGAGACGATGTCCACCACGCTCATCTGGCTGCTGGCCTTCCTCGGTGGCACGCTCGCGGGTGCGATCTGGGGCGCGATCCCCGGCCTTTTCAAGGCGCTGCTCAACATCAACGAGGTGCTCGCCTGCATCATGACGAACTGGATCGCGGCAAACCTCGTCACGTGGCTTTTCGATATCAGTAATTTCAAAAATGTGACCGAGTCCACCAAGACCGGCTACATCTATAAGACGGCCTACAACGGTGTCGCCACCGCGAAGATGGGCCTTGACAAGCTTTTCCCGAGCTCTCAGGTCAACGGCGGCATTATCATCGCCGTCCTCTTTGCCATCGCCGTTTATGTGATGATGTCCAAGACGACCTTCGGCTATCAGCTCAAGGCCTGCGGCGCCAACCGTCATGCCGCGCGCTATGCCGGCATCAATGACAAGCGCAATATCGTCGTCTCCATGGCCATCGCGGGCGGACTGAGCGCGGCGGGCGCTTCGCTCTATTACCTCTCCGGCAATACGGAGTTCTTCTGGTCCACGTACCAGTCGCTCCCCGCCATCGGCTTCAACGGCATCCCGGTCGCGATGCTTGCCTCCTGCAATCCCGTCGGCATCATCTTCACCTCGCTGTTCATGTCGATGCTCGATATCTCGGGCCTGCAGCTGACGAACCTGACGGCCTACAATGAGTACATCACGGACGTCATCATCGCCGTCATCGTCTACCTGAGCGCCTTCTCTCTGGTCATCAGAATGTGGATCGGCAAGCTCGGCAAGAAAAAGGACGGCGGCGCGGACGCCAACGCGGAGAGCACACCGGCGGCAGCTCCCGCAGCGGCCGATGTACAAGCGGAAACGGAGAAAGGAGGCGACGCAAAATGACATTCCTCATTCAGCAGACGCTCATTTATGCTGTCCCTCTGATGATCGTGGCGCTCGCAGGCGTATTTGCCGAGCGCAGCGGTATCATCAACCTGGCGCTTGAAGGTATCATGGTCTTCGGCGCGTTCATCGGCGTGTGGTTTGTGCGCATTTTGCAGACGAGCGACGCCATCCTCTCCCTCAAGCAGAGCGGCAACTGGGTTGCGCTTCAGGGCGTCGAGCTGCTCACGATGCTGGTCGCGGCGATCTTCGGCGCGCTCTTCTCCCTGCTTCTGAGCTTTGCGTCCATCAACCTGCGCGCCGACCAGACCATCGGCGGCACGGCGCTCAACCTGATGGCCCCCGCGCTCGTGCTGTTCTTCATCCGCATCATCGCCAACCAGAATACGCTCCAGATGCTCACGGGCGACGCGGCGAGCTGGTTCATGATCAAAAAATCCACGCTCGGCATCGACAAGAGCACCGACCTGGGCTTCCTTGGCGAGACGTTCATCAACAAGGTCTACCTTGCAACCTACATCTGCATCCTGCTGTTCATCATTCTGTCGATTTTGCTCTATAAGACGCGCTTCGGCCTGCGCCTGCGCGCCTGCGGCGAAAATCCGCAGGCGGCGGATTCGCTGGGTATCAACGTCTATAAGATGCGCTACGCGGGCACGACCATTTCCGGCGCACTTGCCGGCATGGGCGGCTTTGTCTACGCGCTGACGACTGCGAACTGCGCCTCAAACGGCGACGTTGCGGGCTTCGGCTTCCTTGCGCTGGCTGTTATGATCTTCGGCAACTGGAAGCCGCTGAACATCGCGGGCGCATCCCTGCTGTTCGGCCTCTTCAAGTGCATCGCGGCAAGTTATGCGAGCATCGACATCAACGGCGACGGCGTTTTCATGCTGGCGGAGATCGGCATCAGCGCCCATCTCTACCGTATGCTGCCCTATATCGTCACGCTGCTCGTGCTGGCGTTCACGTCCAAGAGCTCCCGCGCTCCCAAGGCCGAGGGCATTCCCTACGACAAGGGTCAGCGGTAATGTACATCAAAAAGCGGTATGGCAATGCCATACCGCTTTTTTGCAAACGAAATCTATGGAGAGAACTATGGAGATCAGAGAAATTACGACTCCCGATGAAAAGCGGCACATTACGCGCTTTATTTTAGAATCACTGCCCGACTGGTTTGGTATTCCAGAGGCGCGCGAGGAATACATCGAAAAGAGTGTTAAGCAGCCGTTTTTCGCCGCGTTCGACGGCGAGAACGCCGTCGGCTTCCTTTACCTTGCCGAAACGGGGAAGGATACGGCGGAGCTTTGCGTCATGGGCGTGCTGAAAGAATATCATCGCCATGGCGTCGGCAAAGCGCTCTTTGCGTCGGCGAAACAGCGGGCGAAGGAGCTTGGCTACTCGTTTTTACAGGTCAAGACCGTGCAGATGGGAAAGTATCCCGAGTACGACGCGACGAACCGCTTTTACCTCGCGCTCGGCTTTCGGGAGTTCGAAGTCTTCCCAACACTCTGGGACGAATGGAATCCGTGCCAGATCTACGTGATGAGCCTGAAATAAGAAAATTTTGGAACTTTCTCCCGCCGTTTTGCGTCTATAAAAGCAAAAGACAGAGGAGGGAAGCATATGACCGTCCGCGAACCGAAAAAACGTTCCGATCTGCGCCTGAAGCTCGGCGGCGCGTATTTCAGCACGCAGCGAAAGCTCAGATGGGTTTCGATGCGGAAACATTTTGCGCGCGAGCGCAGCGGGGAAGACTTAGCATATCAGGCGTTTTCCCACCATACGCCGCTCATGCGCAAGCTCAGGGACGTCGATATGCAGCTTCAGCGCAACAAGGTGACGAATCTCCGCCTCGCCTGCGCGCGGCTCGACGGACTTTTGCTGCACCCCGGCGAGATAATGAGTTACTGGTATCTCATCGGAAAGCCGACGGCGGGGAAGGGGTATCTGCCGGGGATGATTCTGCGCAACGGCGGGTATCTGGCCGCGCCGGGCGGCGGACTCTGCCAGCTCTCGAACCTCATCTACTGGATGACGCTGCACACGCCGCTCACGGTCGTCGAGCGCCACCGCCATGGCTACGACGTCTTTCCCGACGCGAACCGCACGCAGCCCTTCGGCAGCGGTGCGACCTGCTTTTACCCCTATCTCGACCTGATGATCCGCAACGACACGCAGGAGACGTATCAGCTGCGCATCCGCGTTGGCGAAACGGACCTCGAGGGCGAGTGGCGCGTGAGCGCGGCACTCGCAGAACGCTACGAGGTCGTTGAGCGCAACCACGAAATGCGCGCGCAGTACTGGGGCGGCTACATCCGCCACAACGAGCTGTACCGACAGAGATTTGATCTGAGCGGCTCGCTGCTTGAGGAAGTACCCGTCGCGGTGAACGACGCGGTGATGATGTATTCGCCGTATCTGGAAGAAAGCAAAAAGGAAGGCTGAAAGCCTTCCTTTTCTCTTATTCCGCCGTTTCTTCGGCCTTTTCTTCTTCCGCGGGTTCTTCCCACGGCTGCATCGTGGCGACGCAGCGGTTGATGTTCTTGCTCTCGGCGTAAAACTTGGCCTCGTAGTCGGTCATCACGCCGCGCTGTCCGTTTGCGTGCAGGTCGCGCGTGACCTCGGAGAGGGCAAAGCCGAACTGCGGGATCTCCTTGATCGACCATTCAAAGAGCGGGTCGTTGTCGGTCTTGAAGTGGATCTGGCCGTTTTCCTTGAGCACCTTGCGGTAGAGCTTTAAGAAATTGCCGTGCGTCAGGCGGCGCTTGGCCTGTCGCTTGGGCGGCCACGGGTCGCAGAAGTTGACATAGATGCGGTCGACCTCACCTGCGTCAAAGATCTCGGGCAGTTGATTGGCGTCGATGTCGATGAAGAAGACATTGTGCAGCCCCGCGCCTGCCGCGCGCTCCATGGCGACGACCATCGCGTCGGGCACCTTTTCGACCGCGATGAGCAGTACGTCGGGCTCGGCGGCGGCGGTCTCGACGGTGAAGCGGCCCTTGCCGCAGCCAAGCTCCACGCGGATCTCCCTCGCCTCGGGCATCAAGTCGCGCCAGTGGCCCTTGCGCTCGTAGGGGTCCTTGATCTGATAGGCTTCGCAGCGCTCCATGCGGGGGAGCAGATTTTTCTTTTTGCGCATTCGCATAAAAAACGCCTCATTTTTCGTAAAGTCATCTGCTATCATATCGGAAAAGTGCGCGGGAGACAAGCCATTCTTGAAAATTTTGCACAGGTTCCGCGATGAAAAGCGGAGAGTTCGTTAAAAATGCAACATTTCCTGCAACGATGGATGAAATTTCGGAATCTTTTTTGAAAAAAGTGATTTTTCTCTTGCAAATCACCCGGACCACCCATATAATAGGGAGCAGTTGAAAGGAACAGGAGGAGACAGACGATGTCTTTTGTCAAATATGAGCCCAAAGGCAATATCGCTTACCTCATTATCGACCGCGAAAAGGCGCTCAACGCGCTGAACTCTCAGGTCCTTGCAGACCTTGACGCGGCGCTCGATGCCATCGATCTTGATACCGTTCGCTGCGTCATCGTGCGCGGCGCGGGCGAGAAGTCCTTTGTTGCGGGCGCGGATATCGCGCAGATGAAGGATCTGAGCAAGGAAGAGGGCGTAGCCTTCGGCAAGCAGGGCAACGACGTGATGCGCAAGCTCGAGGCGCTGCCCGTTCCGACCATTGCGGCGGTCGGCGGCTATGCGCTCGGCGGCGGCTGCGAGCTCGCCATGAGCTGCGATTTCCGCCTCTGCTCCGATACCGCCGTCTTCGGCCAGCCCGAAACGGGCCTCGGCATCACGCCGGGCTTCGGCGGCACGCAGCGCCTTGCGCGTCTGGTCGGCCCCGGTATGGCCAAGCAGATGATTTATACCGCCCGCAACATCAAGGCGGATGAGGCGCTGCGCATTGGCCTTGTCAATGCCGTCTATCCGCTCGATGAGCTCTACGCTGCGGCGGAGAAGATCGCGGGTCAGATCGCGGCCAACGCGCCCATTGCGGTGCGCGCCTCCAAGAAGGCCATCAACGAAGGCCTTCAGGTCGATATCGACCGTGCGGTCGTGATCGAGGAGCAGAACTTCGGCTCCTGCTTTGAGACCGCCGACCAGCAGGAGGGCATGGGCGCCTTCCTCGAAAAGCGCAAGCACGCGCCCTTTACCAATCAGTGATAGTCCATTAGGATTTCATTATATTTAATTTGTAGGAGGATATACAAATGAAAGTTGCAGTTTTCGGCGCCGGTACCATGGGCAGCGGCATCGCTCAGGTCTTCGCGGCCAAGGGCCACACCGCCCTGATGTACGCTTCCAGCGTCGCTTCCGCTCAGCGCCACAAGGATAAGCTCGCCGCTTCCCTGCAGAAGCGCGTCGAGAAGGGTAAGATGACCGAAGAGGCCAAGGATGCCATCCTGAACAATATTCTCGTCGAGGAGAAGTCCGCTGCGGCCGACGCCGACCTCGTCATCGAGTGCGTGGCCGAGAACATGGCCACCAAGCGCGAGCTGCTCGGCGAGCTCGACGCCATGTGCAAGGATTCCACCGTCTTTGCGACCAACACCTCTTCTCTGTCCGTCACCGAGATGGGTCTCGGCCTCAAGCACCCCGTCATCGGTATGCACTTCTTCAACCCCGTGCCCAGCATGAAGCTTGTTGAGGTCATCCGCGGCGCCAACACCACCCAGGAGACCTTCGATTTCATCTACAATCTCTCCAAGGAGATCGGCAAGGAGCCTGTCGAGGTCGCCGAGGCTCCGGGCTTCGTCGTCAACAAGATCCTGATCCCGATGATCAACGAGGCCATCGGCCTGGTCGAGACCGGCGTTGCCTCCGTTGAGGACATCGATAAGGCCATGATGCTCGGCGCCAACCACCCGATGGGCCCCCTCGCTCTGGGCGACTTCATCGGTCTCGACGTCTGCCTCGCCATCATGAACGTCCTCTACAGCGAGACCGGCGACCCGAAGTATCGTCCCGCCCTGCTGCTGAAGAAGATGGTCCGCGGCGGTCAGCTCGGCAAGAAGTCCGGCAAGGGCTTCTATGATTACAGCAAGAAGTAAACTGCAAGCATCCCTGTCTATGAGAGGGCGATCCTGCCGGATCGCCCTCTTTTTTGCTTATTTTTGTCAATATCCTTCTGTTTTGGAAAGGAAATGATTCCAAATAATGGCGGAACGCTGTCATTTTGCGTGCGAAAGCGCCAAAATCGAAGAGGGGAATTCAGCAGAAGGGATAAATTCCGAAAAGGAATGCAGTTCCCCTTGCGAAAACTTAACGGAACAGATATAATTACGATTACGGAACTGATTTGTGAAAAATTAGACAATCCAATTATTTTTATAGTGAAGGAGCAAAAGACTATGGATTTCCATCTGTCCAAAGAACATCTGCTGGTCCGCAAAATGTATCGCGAATTCGCAGAAAATGAAGTCAAGCCTTTAGCTGAGGAGCTCGATGAGGAGGAGCGCTTCCCCATGGAGACCGTCGAAAAGATGGCCAAGCTCGGCATGATGGGCATTTACTTCCCCAAGCAGTACGGCGGCGCGGGCGGCGATGTTCTCAGCTATGCCATGTGCGTGGAAGAGCTCGCAAAGGTCTGCGGCACCACCGCTGTCATCGTTTCTGCCCACACCTCCCTGTGCTGCGCTCCCATTTTTGAGAACGGCACCGAGGAGCAGAAGATGAAGTATCTGCCCGACCTGCTTTCCGGCCGCAAGATCGGCGCGTTCGGTCTGACCGAGCCCGGCGCCGGTACCGACGCTTCCGGCCAGCAGACCACCGCTGTCAAGAACGAGAACGGCGACTACGTCCTCAACGGCAGCAAGTGCTTCATCACCAACGGTAACGTTGCCTCCACCTTCGTCGTGTTCGCCATGACCGACAAGAGCAAGGGCAACCACGGCATCACCGCCTTCATCGTTGAGAAGGACTTCCCCGGCTTCTCCACCGGTAAGCACGAGAAGAAGATGGGTATCCGCGGCAGCTCCACCTGCGACCTCGTTTTCGAGGATTGCGTCGTTCCCAAGGAGAACCTGCTCGGTAAGGAAGGCGAAGGCTTCAAGATCGCCATGAAGACCCTCGACGGCGGCCGTATCGGTATTGCTTCCCAGGCTCTGGGTCTTGCCGAGGGTGCCATCAACGAGGCTGTCAAGTACACCAAGGAGCGCGTCCAGTTTGGTCGCCGCCTGAGCCAGTTCCAGAACACCCAGTTCCAGCTGGCCGATATGCACACCCGCACCCAGGCTGCCCAGTACCTCGTTTACGCTGCCGCTATGAAGAAGCAGAATCACGAGGATTACTCCATGGACGCTGCCATGGCCAAGCTCTTCGCGGCCGAGACCGCTTCCGACGTCACCCGCCGCGCTGTTCAGCTCTTCGGCGGCTATGGCTACACCCGTGAGTATCCCGTTGAGCGCATGATGCGCGATGCCAAGATCACCGAGATCTACGAGGGCACCTCCGAGGTCCAGCGTATGGTCGTCGCCAAGTATCTTGGTGTGAACTAAAAAAGGAGGTAAAGATATAATGAAGATTCTTGTTTGCGTTAAGCAGGTCCCCGATACCTCCGGTAAGGTTGCCGTCAATCCCGATGGTACCCTGAACCGCGCTTCCATGCAGACCATCATCAACCCCGATGATATGAACGCCGTTGAGGCCGCTCTCAAGCTCAAGGACGAGCTGGGCTGCACGGTCACCGTCGTCACCATGGGTCCCCCGCCGGCAGAGGGTATGCTGCGCGAGCTGATGGCCATGGGCGCTGACGATGGCTACCTTGTTTCCGCCCGTGAGTTCGGCGGCTCCGATACTTACGCCACCTCTCAGATCCTCGCTGCCGCGATCGACACCATCGGTCTCGACGAGGACGATATCGTCTTCTGCGGCCGTCAGGCTATCGACGGTGATACCGCTCAGGTCGGTCCTCAGATCGCTGAGAAGCTGCACCTGCCCCAGATCACCTACGCTGCCGACATCACCAAGGATGGCAACACCCTGTCCGTCAAGCGTATGCTCGAGGATGGCTACATGACCATCAAGGCCCAGACTCCGTGCCTGATCACCTGCATCAAGGAGCTCAATACCCCGCGTTACATGAGCGTCTCCGGTGTGTTTGAGTGCTACGCCAAGCCCATGAAGGTCCTCGATTACGAGGCGCTGAAGGATCACCCCCTCATCGACGCCACGACCATCGGTCTCAAGGGCTCCCCGACCAACATCCTGACCTCCTTCACGCCCCCCCAGAAGGGCGCTGGCCAGATGCTCGAGGGCAACGACATGGCTACCTGCGAGAAGCTCGCCGGTATCCTGCTCGAAAAACACATCATTTAAGGAAAGGAGATCAATACGATGCGTAACGAAGTGAAACTTGCTAACCCCAACTATGACTCCTCCAAGATCGAAGAGTTCAAGAACGTATGGGTCTTCTGCGAACAGCGTCAGGGCCAGATGATGTCCACCTCCTATGAGCTGATCTCCGAAGGCCGCAAGCTGGCGGACGAGCTGGGCGTGAAGCTCTGCGGTCTGCTCGTGGGCGACAATGTTGAGGGCCTCGCCGAGAGCATCGGCGGCTACGGCGCCGACGAGGTCATCGTCTGCGACCACCCCCTGCTGAAGAACTACACCACCGACGCTTATTCCAAGGTCATCTGCGACGTCATCTCCGAGATGAAGCCCGAGGCCTTCCTCATCGGCGCGACCAACATCGGCCGTGACCTCGGCCCCCGCTGCGCGGCTCGCCTGCACACGGGCCTGTGCGCCGACTGCACGCACCTCGATGTTGATATGCCCATCTACAAGGACTTCCTGCGCGGCGCTTCCACGCTCCCCGAGGAGAAGATCGAGAAGATGGCCACCGCTAAGGTCATGGGCAAGGACCACGACGTCTCCCGCGACCTGAAGATGACCCGTCCCGCCTTCGGCGGTAACCTGATGGCTACCATCATCTGCCCGCGCTTCCGTCCCTCCATGGCGACGGTCCGTCCCGGCGTTATGAAGAAGGCTCCTTATGACGAGGCCAAGGCCAAGGCTGTCAAGGTCACCAAGTATGACGTCAAGCTCGACGCCGCCGATCTCCAGACCGAGGTCGTCGAGGTCGTCAAGGCTGCCAAGAAGCTCGTCGACCTGATCGGTGCCGATTACATCGTCTCCGTCGGCCGCGGCATCAGCAAGGACGTTGAGGGCGGCATCAAGCTCGCGCACGAGCTCGCCGACGTGCTCGGCGGCGTTGTCGGCGGCTCCCGTGTTGCCATCGACTCCGGCTGGCTCACTGCCGACCATCAGGTCGGTCAGACCGGTAAGACCGTCCACCCGAAGGTCTACGTTGCTCTTGGTATCTCCGGCTCCATCCAGCACAAGGCCGGTATGAGCGAGTCCGAGTGCATCATCGCGGTCAACAAGAACGAGACCGCGCCGATCTTCGAGATCGCCGACTACGGCATCTGCGGCGACCTGTTCAAGGTCACCCCGATGCTGATCGAGGCTTTCAAGGCTGCGAAGGCGAGCAAGTAAAATACTCAAAAAAAGAGGACACCGTAAGGTGTCCTCTTTTTTTGCTTTTTACACCCGCTGCGCGCAGAAATTGCTTGCCGCAGGCAAGCGATTTCCACACTTGCGGGCGAGAAGTATTTTTCTGACGCACATGTCGTCAGAAAAATAATTATAATTATTTCGCGCCTATAGGCGCGAAACTCTGCGAAGCTTTTTGCCGAGTTGGTGTCGGTGACATGCGTTTTGACAAAATTTACGTCTGGTTTCTTCTTGTTTCGTGCGCATACTATTGCCGGGTATCGCAGGAGATGGAAATAAGGAGAAATGCAGCAATGAAGCAGAGTCTTGCCATGCTTTTTGTGACGGTGCTGCTGCTCTTCTCGCTCGCGGGCTGCGGCGAGAAGAAGGATAACAGCACCGCCAACACTCCGCCGAGCGGCACGACCGACAACGGTACGACCGACAGCGGCAAGAAGGACGATACTATGCCCGGTGACGACATGAGCGGCAAAAATACGAAGGACAACAGCGTGACCGGCGACGGCATGATGGGCGACGATATGAACGGCAACGAAAGCGCAGCAGGGCGCAGCACGAGCCGCCGCAACGCCGCCGCGAGCGCCAGCGACCGCAGCCGCTATTTCGGCAGCGACAAGACCATCACGCATGAAAACGGCAACCTCTACGGCAAAACCTATCTGAATCCCGAGACCGATAAAAGCGCGAATGCGCAGCTTCGCAGCAACGGCCGCAGCATGACCGGGATTCCGACGAACAGCGACAATGATCTTCGCTACCGGCAGATGCTGTCGAACGGCCGCGTGCACGACACGGACGGTTTTTTGCTCGATGGCGAGAACACGCACTACAACACCCTGAAGTGAGATGAGAGGGAGCGGGGCGCTCCCTCTTATTTTTTGCCGTATTGACGGAACGGGGCCGCTTCGATATAATCAAAACAAGAAGGGAAGTGCTGCCGAATGGATCGAGAACTCCGCGTGGTCATCTCCAGCAGGATATTTACGGACCAGAAATGCTTTGGCCCCGGCGTGGCCCAACTGCTCAAAAAGGTGGACGAGCTGCACTCGCTGCGCGCGGCGGCGCTGTCGATGTCCATGGCCTATTCCAAGGCGTGGACGGTCATCCGCAGCGCCGAGGAGGGGCTGGGGTTCAAGCTGCTCACCTCCACCGCAGGGGGGAAGCACGGCGGCGGCGCAGAGCTGACGGACGAGGCGCGGCAGATGATCGCCGCCTACGACGCGTACTGCGAAAAGCTGCGTGCCTACGGCGAGAAGCTCTTTGAAGAGACCTTTGCCTTTTACGATGACATTCCCAAGCAGGAAGTGCATAAAAAGGAGGAACGATATGCTCGGTAAGCTTTGCGTCTGCGGACATGAAATGAAGCCTCAGGGGAAGCAGACCCTTGAGATGAACGGCTCAAGCCTCGGTTCGAATATCTGGACCGACCATGTGGAGGTCGATTTCTACGTCTGCCCCTGGTGCGGCCGCATGGCATTCTTTGAGCCGGAGGAGATGCGGCTTGAGCGATTTACAGAGCTTCATCGGGGAAAGACTGATGAAGAGCTGCGTGAAATTGTGGACGGCGACTATTCTCCGATCGAAAAGCAGGCGGCGAAGGTATGGCTCAATCAGCACGCTGAAAATGCTGCGCGGGAAGCAGAGCGGGAGCGGAAAGAGACAGAGGGCCGTGAAAAGCGCAAAAAGTTCTTCTCCGGTCTTCTTGGCAGGGACGAGGAGGACGACGGCAAGCCGCCCAAAAACCGCCCGCCGGAGTTTTGATGAATTTATTGTAAAAGTGCGCACACTGTGCGCACTTTTTGCTTGACAAACGGGCGCGGCGGGTGTACACTCCCATCATCAAAATGGCACGGATAGGGAAGAAACCGGAGTTCGCCGCCAAGAGAGGGACGCATTTGGTGCAAGCGTCCTGCGTGCAGAGCCGGCAGTACCACCCTTGAGCCGCCCGCGAAACAAGCGGGACGGGATCGCCCGTTACAGCGGACACAAGCGGCGCGCAACGCGCAAGCAGGGTGGAACCGTGGAGTATTTCGATGCTTCACCCCTGAGAACATCGGGGGTGGAGCTTTTTTGCACCCTCAAGTAAAAATGGAGGTAAATAACATGTCTGAAGAAGTCAAGATCAGCGAAGAGAACCAGTTCTCGTTTGAAAATCCCGAGTACCGCAAGACCTATTGGCACACCTGCTCCCATGTGCTGGCGCAGGCCGTCAAGCGCCTCTGGCCCGAGGTGAAGCTCGCCATCGGCCCGAGCATCGACAACGGTTTCTACTACGATATGCTCGCCCCGTTCTCCTTCACGCCGGAGAATTTGGCTGAGATCGAAGCCGAGATGCGCAAGATCTGCAAGGAAAAGCTCAAGCTCGAGCGCTTTGAGCTCCCGCGCGCCGAGGCCATCAAGTTTATGGAAGAAAAGGAAGAGCCGTTCAAGGTCGAGCTCATCAACGACCTGCCTGAGGATGCCGTCATCAGCTTCTACAAGCAGGGCGAGTTCACCGACCTCTGCGCCGGTCCGCACCTCGACTCCACCGGCCGCATCAAGGGCAACGGCATCAAGCTGACCGCCTGCAACGCCGCCTACTGGCGCGGCGACTCGAACCGCGAGGTGCTCCAGCGCATTTACGGCGTCGCTTTCCCGAAGAAGGAAGAACTGGACGCCTACCTCAAAGAGCGCGAGGAGGCCGTCAAGCGCGACCACAACAAGCTCGGCCGCGAGCTCGAATACTTCACCACCGTCGACTGCATCGGTCAGGGCCTTCCGGTGCTGCTGCCCAAGGGCGCGCGCGTCGTGCAGGTGCTCCAGCGCTGGGTCGAGGATACCGAGCAGAAGCGCGGCTATCTTCTCACCAAGACCCCGCTCATGGCCAAGCGCGACCTTTACAAGATCTCCGGCCACTGGGATCACTATCTCGACGGCATGTTCATCCTCGGCGACCCGTATGACGAGACGAAGGAGTGCTTCGCCCTGCGCCCGATGACCTGCCCGTTCCAGTATCAGGTCTACCTGAACCGCCAGCGCTCCTACCGCGACCTGCCGATGCGCCTGGGCGAGACCTCGACGCTGTTCCGCAACGAGGATTCCGGCGAGATGCACGGCCTCATCCGCGTGCGTCAGTTCACGATCTCCGAAGGCCACCTCGTCCTGCGTCCCGACCAGCTCGAAGAGGAGTTCAAGGGCTGCCTCGACCTTGCCAAGTACTGCCTCGGCACCGTCGGCCTTCTTGACAAGTGCACGTTCCGCTTCTCCCAGTGGGATCCCGCGAACCCGAACAACAAGTACGAGGGCACGAAGGAGCAGTGGGATCACGCCCAGAGCGTGATGGAGCGCATCCTCAAGGACCTCGACGTCGACTACACCGTCGGCATCGACGAGGCCGCATTCTACGGCCCGAAGCTCGACATCCAGTATAAGAACGTCTACGGCAAGGAAGACACCCTCGTCACCATCCAGATCGACATGTTGCTCGCCGAGCGCTTCGGCATGTACTACATCGACGAAAACGGCGAGAAGAAGCTGCCGTACATCATCCACCGCACGTCTCTCGGCTGCTATGAGCGCACGCTCGCCTACCTCATCGAGGAGTATGCCGGTGCGCTGCCGACGTGGATGGCACCCGAGCAGGTGCGCTTCCTGCCCGTTACCGACCGCGCCGCCGACTACTGCGCCGAGCAGGCCAAGAAGCTCGAAGACATGGGCTTCCGCGTCGAGGTCGACTACCGCAACGAGAAGATCGGCCGCAAGATCCGCGACGCGCAGATGGAGAAGGTCCCCTATATGCTCGTCGTCGGCGACCGCGACATGGAGAACGGCACCGTGTCCCCGCGCCACCGCGCGGACGGCGATCTCGGCGCAATGAGCATGGACGAGTTCTCCGCCATGCTCAAGCAGGTCGTGGACAATAAGGAAAAGAAATAAAAATCATATTCAGCATGGGAAAAATGAATAAGTAGCATTCTGAGCTTTTACAAAAACCGGGGCAGCTATGCGCTTCCCCGGTTTTTGATTGGCTGCGCAAATCGGGAAACCAAACAAAAAGGCAGGCGCGAGGAGCCCTGCCTGACAAAAATTGGGCAATATATTTCGGCGAAACGCCTAAATTCTCCAAAGTGGGTTGAAATAAATTATTCATTCTGTTATAATGCGACTGTCCTGAAAAGGGCGAGTAAGTTTAGACGCCGCCCGGCGCAGACGTAGGGTCCGCAGCGTGCCCCCACACGGTGCGAACGGTGCGAATGACGCCGCGGGCGTTCAAACGAATCAAAAAGGAGATTGCGTATGAAAAAGTTCTTAGCTCTTATTCTCTCCCTCGCGATGGTCTTTGCTCTGGTCGCCTGCGGCGGCGAGAAGACCGATGACAGCCAGGGCGACACCAGCAACGACGGCAGCAATTCCTCTTCTCCCGTCAGCATCACTCTGGCCACCGGCGGTACCACCGGTACTTATTATGCTGTTGGTAACGCGCTTGTTACCACGCTCGACGGCAAGCTGAGCCTCTCCAAGCTCACCGCTGTTGACTCCGGCGCTTCCAAGGCGAACGTCCAGCTCGTCACCGCCGGCTCCGCTCAGATGTCCATCCTCCAGTCCGACGTTCTGAACTATGCTCATAACGGCGCGGGCGGCGAGACCATGTTCGACGGCGCTGCCGATACGAACTCCCTCTGGGTCGCGGGCGTTTACAACGAGACCGTTCAGCTCGTCACCTCCCCTGACATCACCGATATCTCCCAGCTCAAGGGCAAGACCGTCTGCGTCGGCGACGTTGGCTCCGGTACCGCTCTGAACGCGGCGCAGGTCCTCGAAGCCTACGGCATGACCTTCGATGATATCAACGTTATGTACGACTCCTTCGCCGGCGGCGCTGACGCGCTCAAGAACGGCCAGTGCGACGCTGCCTTCACCGTGGCCGGCGCTCCCACTCCGGCTCTGACCGACCTTGCCACCACCTACAGCTTCAATATGCCCTCCCTCAGCGATGAGGCCGTTGCTTACCTGACCAGCAACTATCCCTTCCTGGTCCAGGATAACCTCGCCGGCGACACCTATCCCTGCCTCAACGGTGAGGAGATTGTCTGCGTCGCTGTCAAGGCTGTCTTCACCGCTTCCAAGGATCTGAGCGAGGATGTCGTCTACGAGATCACCAAGGCCATGTTCGACAACCAGGCTGAGCTCGCCAACGCACAGGCCAAGTTCGGTTTCCTGAATCCCGAGGATGCTGTCGCTGGTTCCTTCGACCTGCACCCCGGTGCTGAAAAGTACTACAAGGAGATCGGCGTTCTGTAAAGAAAGCCCTTTCCTGAAAGAGTGCAAGTGTGCATCTGCGTAAACGTTTAAGCACGGCCGCTGCAATAATACTGATTATTGCAGCGGCCCTACTCTTGACCGCCCGCGCCGGTTTCTATCTGACGCTGAGGAACAAAGATACCGGCAAGCTCTATGCGCGCTACCGCATGGACGAGGGAGAGCGGTTCTCCATTACCTACAAGCATTCCGTCAACCAGTACCCTTTGACAGACACGTTCGAAATATGTGATGGCAAGCTCTATGCCGAGGAGTGTAAATACTACGCCTACGGCGCCGGTGTGCAGGTCGAACTCAACCCCGGGGAGGAACTGAGCTACACTGAGGACGGAGCGCTGCTTATCACCGGGATCCATCAGGATCGAACCGGGGTGTGCTATGCCGTCGCCACCGTTTACGACTTTTTCCTGTCGGTGAACGGCGGAGATGACATCAGTCTGCGTGATTTGTGTGGAAGAAATGCACTGGTGCGGCTCGATTACGAGTTTTTCGCATTCTGACGCGCCGTGTGCTGCAATAAAATAAGGAGGATAACATTCAATGGCTGACATTGATAAGAAACTTCAGGATCAAGCGATCGTTGAAAATGATGCCGATATCGGCACTGCTGCCGATGTCGATGAGATCATGAAAAAGTACGACCGTGAATCCAACGTCCGCATCTGGGAGGGCGTGCCGAAGCAGATCGTTCGCTTTGTGCTCGCTGCCTTTATGCTTTTCATGGTCTATATGAACCTGTGGGCGACCTGGAGCGGCCAGATCCGCCGCTGCCTGTTCGTCGGTATGGTCGTATTATTTACGTTCTTTGTTTATCCCGCGAAAAAGGGCAATGTGAAGCCCAACCATATGCCATGGTACGATATTTTGCTGGCGATCGTCGGATGTATTCCGTTTTTCTATTACGTAGCAAACTTCAACCGCATCGTCTCCATGGGTATTGCCATCGGCCAGACGGAAGTCATCCTCGGCATCATCGGCATTCTGGTCCTTGCCGAGTGCTGCCGCCGTGCCGTCGGTATCCCCATCCTGTGCGTGGCGAGCGTCTTCATTCTCTACGCGTTCATCGGCCGCGGTATGAGCCTGCAGTTGGTCGTTTACAATGTGTTCTACACCACCAACGGCATCATCGGTACGCCGATCTCCGTCTGCTCGACCTACATCGCGCTGTTCCTGATGTTCGGCGCCTTCCTTGAAGCGACGGGCGTTGCCAACTTCTTCATCGACTGCGCGAACGCGCTGGTCGGCTGGGCGAGCGGCGGTCCTGCAAAGGTTGCGGTCGTTTCCTCCGCCCTCTGCGGCATGGTCTCCGGTTCCTCCGTCGGTAACACCGTTACCACCGGTTCCGTCACCATCCCGATGATGAAGAAGACCGGCTATCCCGGCGAGTTCGCCGGCGCGGTCGAGGCTGCTGCCTCCACCGGCGGTCAGATCATGCCCCCGATCATGGGCGCTGCGGCGTTCATTATGGCGGAAATGACGGGCTTTGAGTATTCCCAGATCATCGTCCGCGCGATCCTGCCCGCGTTCCTGTACTTCCTCGGCATCTTCCTCGGCGTGCACTTCAAGGCCAAGAAGCTCGGCCTTAAGGGTCTGCCCCGCGAAGAGCTGCCCAAGTGGGGCAAGCTCCTTCCCAAGATCTACCTGCTCGTTCCCCTGGTCCTGCTGGTCTACATGATCGTCGCGGGTGAGACGATGGCCAAGAGCGCCATCTATGCCACCCTCGCGGCCATCGCGGTCAGCCTCATCAACAAGGATGACCGCATGACCCCGACCAAGTTCGTCAACGGCCTTGAAAACGGCGGTAAGAACTGCATCTCCATCGGTATCGCCTGCGGCATCGCCGGTATCATCTCCGTGTGCATCACGATGACCGGTCTCGGCGGCAAGCTGATCACCTATGTTGTCAGCCTGTCCAACGGCCACCTCATCATCGCGCTGTTCCTGACGATGATCTGCTGCATCGTGCTCGGCATGGGCGTTCCCACCACTGCGAACTACATCATCATGGCCTCCACCTGCGCGCCCATCCTCATCAACGGCATGGGTATGCACGTTCTGGCTGCGAATATGTTCGTCTTCTACTTCGGCATCGTCGCCGATATCACCCCGCCCGTCGCGCTGGCTGCCTATGCAGGCTCCGCCATCGCCAAGGCTCCCCCGATGAAGACCGCCTTCAACGCGACCCGTCTCGCGATCGCGGCGTTCATCATCCCCTACATCTTCGCTTTCAACAACGCGATGATTTTCGTCGGCGACGACGTGACCGTGTGGAGCGTTGCCTCCATCACGATCTCCGCGACGCTCGGTATGCTCTCCATCGCCTCCGGTCTGATGGGCTACCTCATCCACGACCTCAAGTGGATCAGCCGCATCGCGCTGATCGCCGGTGGTCTGCTGATGATCATCCCCGGTACGGTGAGCGACCTTGCCGGCTTTGCGGTGCTTGCTGCCATCTTTGTCCTCCAGACCATCGAGAACAAGAAGGAAAAGAAGGCCGCGTCCGTATAAGACACAGCACATCAATTAAAAAAGAGACTGCTTATGCAGTCTCTTTTTTTGCCTCAATGGGCATCGGGCGCGCGAAGGGCGCATAGGATGAGCCGATGGGAGGTTTGAACGTATGCCCAAAATTTACCTGAGTCCCTCCACACAGGACTGGAACCCGTATGTCGACGGCAGCGGCAGCGAGGAATACTGGATGAATCTGCTGGCCGACGCACTGGAGCCGTATCTTTATGCCAACACCATCGCCTTTGTGCGAAATTCGCCGGAAATGACTGCTGCATCGTCCATCGCGCAGGCAAATCAGCTTGGCGGCTTCGATTTTTACCTTGCCCTGCACTCCAACGCCTCGGGCGAGGGACAGGCGGGGAAAAACCGCGGCATCATCGTCTTTTACTATCCCACAAGCAGCGACGGCAAGCGCGCCGCCGAGCTCTTTGCCGCGCGGCTGAGAGAGGTCTACCCACTGCCCAGCAAGGTGACGACGCAGGCGACCACCACGCTCGGTGAGGTGCGCCGGCCGCGGTATCCCGCCAATCTCATCGAGATGGGGTACCACGATAACTACGACGACGCGCGCTGGATCCAGAATAACCTCGACGCGGCGGCGCAGGCCATCGCGCGGGGACTGACGGAGTACTTCGGTCTTCCGTTCCTCTATCCGCAGCTTGTGCGCACGGGCGTTGTGACGACCGCGGGCTCGCCGCTGCGCCTGCGAAACTACCCAGGCATCGACGGGGAAGTGGTCGGCAGCATTCCGAATGGCGCGAGTGTGCAGGTCTATGGAAGCTATCAGGGCTGGTACTCCATAGGCTACGACGGTCAGCTCGGCTACGCGGCACAGGCCTATATCGCGGTGTGACGTTCGTGCGTTTCCGATATTTTCCGGACGCGACTTTTCCTTGACAGCTGGTCATAAAAAGTTTACAATATACGGTGGATTTATGGAGGGGAGAGAAGGGGAATCTCCCGTTTGTTGATTCAAAACCATACGATAGATCAATCGCATCGATCAAAAAACGCACACAGGAGGAATCACATGATCAGCTATCTCTACGCTGCGCTTATCGCGGTGGGGACGCTCGTCATTGGCATTCTTCTTGGTATTTGGATTCGCAAGAGAGCCGCTAAGCGCGCCGAGGAGAAGATCTCCAACGCCGATGAAGAGGCTCTTCGTATTGTCAACGAGGCGATCAAGAGCGCTGAAAACAAGAAACGCGAAGTCATGTTGGAGGCAAAAGAGGATATTTTGCGCTCCAGAAACGAATACGAGAAGGAAGTCAAGGAACGCCGCGCCGAGCAGCAGAAGCAGGAGCGCAGGCTCCAGCAGAAGGAGGAAAACCTCGACCGCAAGACGGATGCGCTGGAAAAGCGCGAGGAGGCCCTCAACCAGAAACACGCCGCTCTGGACAAGGAAAACGAAGAAATCAAGATCATCAAGCGCAGTCAGACCGAAATGCTCGAGCGCATTTCCGGTTTTACTGCCGAAGACGCCAAGAAGTACCTGATCGACCAGGTCGAGAGCGAAGTGACGCACGAGACCGCGCTCAAGATCAAGGAGCTTGAGCAGCGCGCCAAGGATGAGGCCGATTCCCGCGCCCGCGAGATCGTCGCCTCTGCCATCCAGCGCTGCGCCGCCGACCATGTCGCCGAGATCACCGTCAGTGTGGTGCCCCTGCCCAATGACGAGATGAAGGGCCGCATCATCGGCCGCGAAGGACGCAACATCCGCACGATCGAAACGCTCACGGGCGTCGACCTCATCATCGACGACACGCCCGAGGCGATCACCGTCTCGTGCTTCGAGCCTGTGCGCCGCGAGGTCGCGCGTCTGGCGCTCGAAAAGCTCATCGCCGACGGCCGTATCCATCCCACGCACATCGAAGAGATGGTCAACAAGGCCCGCCGCGAGGTGGACGCCATCATCAAGTCCGAAGGTGAGCGCGCCGTGCTGGAGACCGGCATCCGCGGCCTGCACCCCGAGCTTGTCAAGATGCTCGGCCGCCTGCATTACCGCACGAGCTATGGCCAGAACGTGCTGCAGCACTCCATTGAGGTCTCGCATTTGGCCGGTATGATGGCCGCCGAGCTGGGCGCGGATGTTTACGCCGCCAAGCGCGCCGGTCTGCTGCACGATATCGGCAAGGCCGTCGACCACGAGATGGAGGGTACTCATGTGGCCCTCGGTGTGGAATTCCTGCGCAAGTACCACGAAAAGGACGATATCATCCATGCGGTGCAGGCGCACCATAACGACGTGGAGCCGCAGACCATCGTTGCCTGCCTCGTGCAGGCGGCGGATGCGATCTCTGCCGCCCGTCCCGGCGCCCGCCGCGAGAATCTCGAGAACTACATCAAGCGCCTCGAGCAGCTCGAGGAGATTACGGGCAGCTATCCCGGCGTTGACAAGGCCTATGCCATTCAGGCCGGCCGCGAGGTGCGCGTGATGGTCAAGCCCGAGCAGGTCAGCGAGGACCAGATGGTCATTCTGGCGCGCGAGCTTGCCAAGAAGATCGAGGAAGAGATGGAATATCCCGGCCAGATCAAGGTGCACGTCCTGCGCGAGACGACCGCCATCGAATACGCGAAATAAGAAAAAGGCTCCGCTTTTGCGGGGCCTTTTTTCATGCCTTTCTTGCGTTTTGTCCCGCGCCTTGCTATACTGGGGAAAACGCAAAGCGGAGGAACGCCATGCTCTACAATATTCTGACCATCGGCGATGTGGTGGGCGGCTGCGGCGTCAACTGCCTCGAGCGCCATCTGCGCACCGTGAAAAAACTGAAGAATATCCACTTCACCGTGGTCAACGGCGAAAATGCCGCGATGGTCGGCCTGACGCCGGGGGACGCGGAGCGTATCTTCGCTGCGGGAGCAGACGTCATCACGCTCGGGAACCACAGCTTCGGCAAGATGCAGATCACCGATTACCTTGACGACTGCCCGTACATCCTGCGGCCGCACAACCTCGGCGCGCGCGTGCCGGGGCGGGGATACGGCGTTTTCGACTGCGGGCGCGCCCGCATCGCGGTGATGAATCTGATCGGCCGCTGCGACCTCGCGTTCCATGCAGACAATCCGTTCAAAACGGCGGACGAGCTGCTCAAAAGCGGCGAAAAGCCGACTTTCACGCTGCTTGACTTCCACGCCGAGGCCACAAGCGAAAAGCTCGCCATGGCCTATTACCTCGACGGCCGCGTCAGCGCCATATGGGGCACGCACACCCATGTGCCGACGGCGGACGAAGAGGTCTTCCCCAAGGGGACGGGCTACATCACGGACCTCGGCATGACGGGGGCGGTGCGCAGCGTGCTCGGCATCCGGCCCGAGCAGTCGGTCGAGACGTTTCTCGGCGGACTTCCAGGGCGCTACCGCGAGCCGGAGAAAAGCTCCGGCAAGATGCAGGGGGCCATTTTTACATTAGATGACGCGACGGGCCTCTGTCTGGGGGTCGAGCGCGTCGATGTGCGCTGAAGCAGGCGCGGGATAGAAAGGAAAAACGCAAATGTCCATCGAAAAAGTAAGAGCCTATTTTGAACCCTTCGGTATTGCAGACCGCATCCGCGAGTTCGACGTATCGAGCGCGACGGTCGAGCTGGCCGCTGTCGCCGTCGGCGTAGAGGGCGCGCGTATCGCCAAATCCATGAGCTTCAAGCTCGCCGACGATCAGCCCATCATCATTGTGACGGCGGGAGACAGGAAGATCGACAACACCAAGTACAAGGCGTATTTCCACGTGAAAGCAAAGATGCTGACCTTTGACGAGGCCTGCGCATTCACCGGCCACGCGCCGGGCGGCGTGTGCTCGTTTGCTCTGCCGGAGAATGTGAAGACCTATCTCGATGTATCGCTCAAACGCTTCGACACGGTTTTCCCCGCGGCGGGCAGCGCGAACAGCGCCATCGAGATGACCTGCGACGAGCTTGAGAAGTATTCCTCAAACTTTGTCGCCTGGGTCGACGTGTGCAAGGAGAAAGCGCCCGCCCCGCAGGCATGAGAGGAGAGAACACATGAGCGTGAAGATCGTCCACGCGGCGGACTTCCATTTGGACAGCGCGTTCGGCGCGCTGAGCGCCGAGCAGGCGCGCCAGCGCCGCCGCGAGAGCCGCGAGCTGCTGACGCGGCTTTGCAATTACGTGAATCAGAACGGCGTCGATCTCGTGCTGCTCGCGGGCGACCTGTTCGACAGCGACACGACCTATCGCGAGACGCTGGAAGCGCTCTCTGAGGCGCTGGGCGCAATGCAGGCGCGAGTGTTCATCGCCCCCGGCAACCACGACCCGTACAGCGCGAAGTCGCCCTACGCGACGCTTTCCTGGCCGGAGAACGTGCACGTCTTCACGTCGAAGACGGTCGAGCGCGTGGAGCTTCCGGAGCTTCAGTGCGCCGTGTACGGAGCGGCGTTTACCGCGCCGGTGCAGGATGAGAGCCTGCTTGCGGGCTTCCGCGCACCGGAGGACGATTTCATCCATCTGATGGTGCTGCACGGTGATATCTCCGCCACGGAATCGCGCTACGATCCCCTCACGAAAGGGCAGATCAAGGAGAGCGGGATCGACTATCTTGCGCTCGGCCACACACACCAGTTCGGCGGTTTCCTGCGCGAAGGGCAGACGACCTACGCCTACTCCGGCTGCCCGGAGGGCCGCGGTTTCGACGAGCTGGGCGAAAAGGGTATCCTTACGGGCACGGTGGAGCGCGGGAAAGCCGAACTTTCGTTTGTGCCGTTCGCGCGCAGACGGTATGAGGTCCTGAACGTCGATGTGACGGGAAGATCGGCAGAGGACGCGCTGCGAGCAAGCCTGCCGGATGCGACTGTGCGCGATATTTACCGCATTATTTTCACCGGAGAGACGGATGAGCGTGGGCTTGATCTCAAGTCGATCGAAGAGCAGTTTGCGCCCGACTTCTTCCACTTGGAGCTGCGCGATGAGACGCGCATTGGCGAGGACGTCTGGGCGCGAGCGCAGGAGGATTCGCTGCGCGGCCTGTTCCTGCGTGAGCTGCGCACGAAATTCGATGTTGCATCCTCGGACGACGAGCGCGCGAAGATCAGCCTCGCCGCGCGCTTCGGCCTTGCTGCGCTCGACGGGTGTGATTTGTGAGGAGGAGAACTATGTCGATCTGGTACAGCCGGCGGAAAAAAGAAGAAAAATCCCTGTGCCTCGCGGCGGCGGGGAAGTCCGCGTTCTGCTTTGCGGAGCTTCATTACAACGCGCGCAGCCTTACGCACGCTGCGGGCGTCGCGGCGGAGAGAGCGCTCCGCCTTTATCGCAAAATTGACCGAAAAAGATAAGAAAACAACCGAAAAAGACCGAAAGGAAGCCCCTTTCGGCCTTTTTCGAGAGGATATTAAGTAAGAATTAAGAAACTGTTGCGGTTTTTGTTTGAAAACGGCTGATACAATGACCAACATGAGGTGAGAAAATGTACAACATTCTGATTTGTGACGACGAACAGGACATTGTCAACGCGCTGAAGATCTATCTCTCCGGCGGGGACTACTGCCTGTTCGAGGCGAGCAACGGGCGCGAGGCGCTGGAGGTCGTGGAGAAGAACGACATCCACCTGATCCTGATGGACATTATGATGCCGCAGCTCGACGGCATCGCTGCGACGGCAAAGCTGCGCGAAAAGAGCAATGTGCCCATCATCCTGCTCACGGCCAAGAGCGAGAGCAGCGACAAGGTGCTGGGACTCAACATCGGTGCGGATGACTACATCACAAAGCCCTTTGACCCGGTCGAGGTGCTGGCGCGCGTCCGCTCTCAGCTCCGGCGCTACACGCAGCTCGGCTCTAAAAAGGAAGAGGAGAAGCCGAACGTCTACACCGTCGGCCCCATCGTGCTCGACGAGGAGAAAAAGAGTGTGACGGTCGACGGCGACGAGGTCGCGCTCACGCCCATTGAGTTCAATATTCTGCGCCTGCTGATGAAGAACCCGGGCCGCATCTATTCCTCCGCCCAGATCTACGAGCTGGTGTGGAAGGAGGACTCGCTGGGGGCGGAAACGTCGGTGAGCGTGCATATCCGCCACCTGCGGCAAAAGCTCGAGATCAATCCCTCCGAGCCGCGCTATCTGAAGGTCGTGTGGGGATTGGGGTATAAAATGGAGGACAAAAAATGAAGGCTGCGTGGATACGCAATTTCTGGATCAAGGCGGTCGCCTTTCTGCTGGCGGCGGTGATCGTGCCGGTCATGCTGACCTATGCCGTGGGGCTGGCCTGCTCCTACGGCGGCATGGGCAAGGACTTTTACACGAGCAACCTCTGCCTGAATGCGGTCGGCAAAAAGACGTGGGAGATCTGCGACGACTATATCGCCATGGAAGGCGGAAACTATGAGCTCGACAAGATCTACTCCAAGGGCGACAGCTACAGCAACCTCCGCTTCCGCGTGACGGACGAGCAGGACAAGGTGGAGTTCAGCAACGTCAGCGACGGCGATATCTTCTGCTACAGCACCGTTTACGTTGACAAGACCTTTGATGTCTACCTTGTGAAGGGCCTTCCCGCGCAGGATGATATCTACTGGGCAAAGGTATTTTACGACAAGGCGGAAAACTGGGGGCAGAACGCCCTGGAGATGCTCATCCTCTTCGGCGCGCTGGAGCTGTTCCTGCTCATCTTCCTCGCCCGCACGGCGGCGCGGCGCGAGGACGGCGAATTGCAGGGCGGCTGGCAGGAAAAGATCCCCTTCGACCTCTACCTCCTCGTTGACGGCACGATCATTGCGCTGCTGTGCGTGGCGGTGGAGGAGGTCTACTCCTATGTGAGCTTCTATACCCCGCCCTATGATGTGCTGCTGCTGGGGGTGAGCTTTGCGCTGGCGGTGCTCGCCTTTGCCGCGTGGGTGACGTTCTGCGCGCGCGTCAAGGTGGGCGGACTGTGGAAGGGCACGATCATTTACAAGCTCCTCTGCCTGTGCTGGAAGATCGTCAAGTGGTGCTGGGGCGTGCTCTGCGCCTTCTGCCGCGGCGTGATGAACCTGCTACACGCCATTCCGATGATCTGGCGCACGGCGGTGGGCTGCTTTGTGGTCAGCATGATGCTCGGTATATTTGCGGCAAATCGCGCGGGAGGGGCGATGCTGCTGACGATGCTTGTGCTATCCGTCGCCGCGTGCCTCTTCTCGCTCCAGCTTCGAAAGCTCCAGAGGGAGGGCGAAGCCCTTGCCGCCGGCGATCTTGACGCGCAGGTGGACACGAAATGGATGTACTGGGACGTTAAGCGCCACGCCGAGAATCTCAATTCCATCGGCGACGGCATGGCCGCGGCGGTCGACAAGCAGCTCAAGAGCGAGCGGCTCAAGACCGAGCTCATCACGAACGTTTCGCACGACATCAAGACGCCGCTCACGAGCATCATCAACTACGTTGATCTTTTGCAGCATGAGCATACGAGCGAGCAGGAGGAAGAGTACCTTGCCGTCCTCAAGCGGCAGGCATTCAAGCTCAAAAAGCTGACGGAGGACCTGGTCGAGGCCAGCAAAGCCACGACCGGCAACCTGCCCGTGAACGCCGTGCGGTGCAGCATGAACGAGCTTCTGGCGCAGGTCGAGGGCGAGTACGGCGACAAGCTGGCGGCAGCCGAACTGACGCTTGTGAGCGTGATGCCGGAAAAGGGACTTTTCTGCTGCGTGGACGGCGCGCTGATGTGGCGCGTGATCGACAACCTGCTCTCGAACATCTGCAAATACGCCCAGAACGGCACGCGCGTCTATCTGACGCTTGAAAAGAGCGGCGGCGACGCGGTCGTGACCTTCAAGAACACCTCGCGCGCGGCGCTGAATATCCCTGCCGAGGAGCTGATGGAGCGCTTTGTGCGCGGCGACAGCTCGCGCTCGACCGAGGGCAACGGCCTCGGCCTCTCCATCGCGCAGAGCCTGACGGAGCTGCAGGGCGGCAAGATGTCGCTCGCCATCGACGGCGACCTCTTCAAGGCCATCCTCCGCTTCCCGACGGTGGTATGAACAGCAAATCAAATGAAAAGGGGGGACGATCCGTGCGATCGTCCCCCTTTTGCTGCGCCGTGCTTGACATTTTGACGCAAAACCAATACAATAACAATTCAGAACTCTATCCTGAAACTGAGGGAGAATATAAAAATGGCCAAAGAAAAAAAGGTAGAACAGATCACGAATCTGGAAGACGATTTTGCCCAATGGTATACCGATATCTGCCGCAAGGCGGAGCTTGTCGAGTATGCCAGCGTCAAGGGCTTTACCATTCTGCGTCCCTATGGCTACGCCATCTGGGAGAATATGCAGCGATTGATGGACGCCGAGTTCAAAAAGACCGGACACGAGAACGTGGCGATGCCCGTCCTCATCCCCGAGAGCCTTTTGAAAAAGGAGGGCGAGCTCGTCAACGGCTTCGCCCCCGAGGTGGCGTGGGTCACGATGGGCGGCAGCGAAAAGCTCGAGGAGCGTCTTGCCTTCCGTCCCACGTCCGAGACGATGTTCTGCGACCACTGGTCGCGCGTCTTACAGAGCTACCGCCAGCTGCCGATGCTCTACAACCAGTGGTGCTCCGTCATCCGCTGGGAGAAGACCACCCGTCCGTTCCTGCGCTCGCGCGAATTCTGGTGGCAGGAGGGGCACACCATCCACGAGACCGCAGAGGAGGCACAGGCCGAGACGATGCAGCAGCTTAACTGCTACGCCGACTTTTTCCGCCATGTGCTCGCGATCCCCGTCGTCCCCGGCCGCAAGACCGACAAGGAGAAGTTTGCCGGCGCCGAGGCGACCTACACCGTCGAGTGCATGATGAAGGACCGCAAGGCTCTTCAGGGCGCCACGAGCCACTACTTCGGCGACAAGTTCTCCCGCGCTTACGACGTGACCTTCACCGGCCGCGACAATAAGCTCCAGTACCCGTTCCAGACCTCCTGGGGCTCCACCACGCGCATGATCGGCGCGGTCATCATGACCCACGGCGACAACAACGGCCTTGTCCTGCCCCCGCGCATCGCGCCCACGCAGGTCGTCATCGTGCCCATCGCCGCGCATAAGAATCCCGAGGTGCTCGAGACCGCCAAGAGCGTGATGGCGGACCTCATCGCCGCCGACGTCCGCGTCAAGCTGGACGACAGCGACCAGTCCATGGGCTGGAAGTGCGCTGAGTACGAGATGCGCGGCGTGCCCATCCGCCTCGAGCTCGGTCCCCGCGACCTGGCCGAGGGCAACTGCTGCCTCGTCCGCCGGGACAACGGCGAAAAGGTCACGGCAAAGATCGACGGCATCGTCGACGAGGTCAAGGCGCTTCTCGACGCCATCCACGACAATATGTACGCCGTGGCGGAAAAGAACCTTGAGGACAACACCTTCGACTTAAAGACCGTCGACGAGGTGAAGGAGATGGCGAGCGGCCGCGGCGGTTTTGCCCGCACGAAGTGGTGCGGCAGCCTTGAGTGCGAACTCAAGATGAAGGAAGTCGCGGGCGTTTCCTCCCGCTGTATGCCCCTCAAGCAGAGCGGCACGACCGGCAAGTGCGTTTGCTGCGGCAAGGAGTGCACCACCGATATCTATTGGGGCGTCGCCTATTAAGGAAAAATCGATAAAAGAAGCACCGGAAAGCCAGTTGGCTTTCCGGTGCCTTTTTTCTGTCAATGCTTTTTTCTGCGGCTTTGGTAAACGATGCCGAAGCGGTCGATGGCAAGGTCGTAGACAAAAAAGAGCAGCAGCCCCATCGCGGCGGTGGCGATGAGCAGCCACGGCGCGGTGCCTGAAAATTCCTGCACGACGGCGGGCAGCTTGAAAACAAAGATGATGAGCGCATACATGAACCCCATTGTAACGGTGCAGAGCCCCAGCTTTGCCAAAAAGCGCAGCGCGCGGGATGCGATCGCGTCAAATTTCGGCTTCAGCAGGGGATAATAGCCGAGGAAGCAGAACACGAGTGCCGCTTCCTTGTCTGCGCAGAGGAGCAGCCCCAAAATTGCGGCGGCGGCGAAGCAGCTCCACGCATAGCTCGCCCGGCATTCCTCCCGTGCGGGCAGCAGCGTTGCAGAGGCGAGAATGGGCCAGATGTAAGTGGAGAGCGGCAGAACGCCGCTGAGCCACAGAAACGCGACAGCGAGCGCGCAGAGCACGCCGCAGAGCGCGAGTTCATGCGTTTTCTTTGCCATGCTTACAGATATTCGGGCTCCATCGCATCGTGGAGCACGGTGGTGATGGCGTCGGAGAAGATCTGGTCGGCGTGACCGTGCAGGGCGTTGAGCGTTTCGGGCACGGCGGCGACCTTCACCTTCGCGGTGGAGTAGACGTCCTGGTCGAGAATGAAGCGGACCTCCTTTTCCTGCACGCGCTGGACCTGACTGCCATTCCGGATGTTGCGCTGCACAAAGCCGGGGCCGGCGTGCAGCTTGAGCGCAGACTGCGCGTCCAGGCGGCGCTCCACGTCCACCGAGCACTTGCTCACGCTGCCTTCGTCGATATCGTCCTCGTCGAGCACGCCGAGATACGACGGCTGCAAAAGGTCGTTCCAGCGGCGGCCGACAAGATCGAGCTGCTCACGCGAAAAGGCGTTCACATAGCGCAGGCCCACGCGGTCGAAGCACGCGGGGCGGTAAATTTTGATGAACTGGCCAAGCGGCTCGTCGAGCTTGGCGGCAAAGTCCTCCCAGTGCGAGTAGCGCATCGTGGAGAGGGCGATAAAGTCCTTTGTCAGGCTCAGCTTGTAGCCGCCGTCCTCGGAGAGGAACGTGTGGTTGTTGATGGGCTTGGGGGGCGCGCCGTTCACAGCGGGACCCTGCTCGACCTGGCACTGGTAGCGCGGAAACGCGGCGCGGATCGTCTCCTGAAAGTCTGCGGGCTCGCGCGTGTCGATCGACAGAATGGTCGGGAAGCGAAGCTGGCAGATGACTTCAATGAGCTGACCCTTGCCATAGCGGTAATGGCGGTTATCGGAAGAGATCATGTCGTATACCTCCGTTTGATTCAAATTTGATTATAAATTATAGTGGAAATAAAATCGATTGTCAAATCGCGTGCGATGAGCAAAACTTACCAGCAAAAAGCGCGCATATGTGAGCGAATGCGAGTCAAACTACCCTTGCGATACCCAAACCGCACAAAAGCGAACAACAAGTGTGTAACAAAACAAGAAGGAGAAATCATCATGTCTGCTAAGAACAATAACAAGCTCAACATCCCCGAGGCCAAGGCCGCTATGAACAAGTTCAAAATGGAAGCCGCTGCTGAAATGGGGATCAATCTCAAGGACGGCTATAACGGCGATCTGACCTCCCGCGAGGCCGGCTCCGTCGGCGGCCAGATGGTCAAGAAGATGATCGAGAGCTACGAGAAGAATCTGTAAAAAAGATACTCTCGCAAAGCGAAAAGGGGCGCGGCCAACAGGCTGCGCCCCTTTCCTGCCGGTAAAAAATCTTTACAGCGGGGGAATTTTGCGGTATGCAGATGAAGAAGAAAAGAGCGGCCGCCGGATGGGGAAGCCCATTTCGGCGGCTTTTTGCTGCAAAAAAGAGAAAAGGAAGAATGCATATGATCGGTGTTATCGCCAATGTAATGGCCGTCGTGATCGGTGGTATTTTGGGAACGCTGTTCGGCAAGAAGCTCTCTACACGCTTTGCGACGGAGCTCAACAAGGTCTTCGGCGTGTGCGCAATGGGCATGGGGATCTCCTCCGTCCCGCTGATGGAGAATATGCCCGCTGTCATTCTGGCGCTGGTGGCGGGGACCGCGCTGGGCCTTGCCTGCCACCTGGGTGAGCGTATCAGCCGCGGCGGTGCGCTGATGGAAAAGCCTATCAGCAAACTCCTTGGCGAACGGGACGACGAGGACAGGATGCCGCGCGAGGAGTACCTCTCGCTGCTCGTGACGGCTATCGTGCTCTTCTGCGCGAGCGGCACGGGCATTTACGGCTGTCTTGACGCGGGTATGACGGGCAACGCGACGGTGCTACTGAGCAAATCCGTGTTGGACCTTTTCACGGCAATGGTCTTCGCCTGCAATCTGGGCGCGGTGACGTCGCTCGTGGCCGTGCCGCAGGCGGTCATCTTCTTTTTGCTGTTTTTTGCGGCCAAGGCGGTCTTCCCGCTCACGACGCCTGCGATGATCGGCGATTTCAAGGCCTGCGGTGGATTCCTGCTCATTGCGACGGGCTTTCGCATCGCGAAGATCGAAAGCTTTCCTGTGGCGGATATGATCCCCGCGATGATGCTCGTGATGCCTTTGAGCGCCCTGTGGACGAACTTTATCGCGCCGCTTTTGTAAAAAGAGGACAGAAAAACAGAAAAGTGGGTGCGGCGGACGAGAAAAAACGTCCGCCGCACCATTATTTCTTAATAGAAATCATACTTTGGTATGATTTACAACAGGAAAAAGACATGATATGCTAAAAAGACAAAGAAACCCCTTGGCGCAGCCGAAAAACCGGGGAGGGATGCGGGATGCCGGAGAATATTGTGGTCAGGCCCTCAATCAGAGCGGCGTTTGAACAGGTGATGGAGCAAGGCAAAGTGCTGTTTTTTTCCGCGCCCTGCGGCTTTGGCAAAAGCGTGGTGGCCGAGGAGCTGCTGAAGGGGAAAAAGCGCGTTTGCCGCCTGGCGGCGAGCGAGCCCGGCTTTGCGCTCCCGGCGGCGGACGGAAGCTGGGATATTCTGCTCATTGACGACCTGCAGCATTTGCAGAGCGAGGAAGACCACCGGGCGCTCTGCGCCCTGATCCGCAGCGATCCCGAGCGGCGCTACGTGCTGCTTTCGCGCGGTGTGCCGCCGGGCTGCCTGATGGCGTTTCAATACGCGGGACTGATGACGGTGCTGGACGCCGACGCGCTGCTCTTCGACCGCGACGATATCCGCGCGCTTTTTGACAAGGCGGGCGTCGCTGTGACGGACAGCGAGCTCAGCGGTATCCTGAAGGAATCGATCGGACATCCGCTGGGGGTCGCCGTCACGGTGCGGTGCATGGCCGGCGGAAAGCGCTTTGGCCCTGAGCTCGTGACGCAGGCCTTCCGCGAGGTGTTCCTGTACTTTGAAACGGCCATCTATCGCCGCTTCGACCTGCCGGTGCGACAGTTTTTGCTGGAGCTTGCGTCGTTTGACAGCTTTGACCTTGAAATGGCGCGCGTGGTCAGCGGCTCGCCGCGCGCGGCGGAGATGCTCGACTGGCTCCAGCGCAACACCAGTATGCTGCGCTACGATGGGATCAGCACGTTCCATTTCTGGCCGCAGTTCAAGGCGTTTCTCATCTGGGAGATGGAGCGGGAGTATACGGAGGAGAAGCAGCGCGCTATTTTCAGCCGCGGCGGGCTCTACTATGAGCTCAAGGAGGACTATCCCCACGCACTGGACTGCTACAGCAAGAGCGGCGACCACTCGAAGGTCTCGGAGCTGCTGACCCGTAACGCGGAGCTCCATCCCGGCATGGGCCATTACAGTGAGATGGAGCCCTACTATCGCAGCCTGCAGGAGAGTGAGATCGAGGCTTCTCCGTCACTGATGCAGAGCATGAGTATGCTCTGCTCGCTGTCGATGGACTACGAGGGGGCGGAGAAGTGGTACGAGGCGCTCCGGGCCTTTGCCGCGCGCTGCGGGCGAGGGGACGCCGCCGGCCGTCAGGCGCGCAGCCGGCTTGCATGGCTGGATATTTCTCTGCCGCAGCGGAGCACGGCGGGGATGATCGATACGTTTCAGGCGGTGTTTCGCCTGCTGCTCGATAAAGAGGTGACACTGCCGCCCTTTTCCGTGACGAGCGCGCTGCCGAGCGTTATGAACGGCGGCAAGGATTTCTCCGATTGGAGCAAGCGCGACGACCTGCTCTACCGCACGCTGCGCATACCGGTGGAAACGGTGCTGGGACGCGACGGCGTGGGCCTTGCCGATTGCGCCATCGCCGAGAGCAAGTTTGAAAAGGGAGAGGATATCTCGTCCCGTGTGCTCTCGCTCGTGTCCCGCATTGGCGATATCCGGCGCAGCGGAACGCCGGATATGGAATTTGCCGTGGTGGGACTGCTTGCGCGCAGTCAGCTTGCCGCTGGCCAGGCGGCAGATGCGCGGCGCTCGGTCAGCTCTCTGTGCGACCGCTATGCGGAGGAGGGGCAGACGCGTTTCCTGCCGAATATGAACGCGCTGCTCTGCCGCATCGACCTGCATCTGGGCGATACGGACCGCGTGGAGGTGTGGTATCGCGAGTCGGCACCGCGTGATCCGCTGCACCTGAATGTGATGAAGCGCTACCAATATCTGACGCAGGCGATGACCGAGCTGGCCGAGGGGCGGCCCGAGGCCGCGCTTTTGACGCTCTCGCCGCTCGAGCCCTACATCGCCGCCTGCGCGCGGCATATTGACGGCATCCACCTCCGTGCGGTGTGCGCCATCGCACGCTACCGGATGAAGGACAGCGCGTGACGCGCCGATCTGACAGCGGCGCTCGACGAGGCGGCGGAGTATCGCTTTATCCGCACGCTCAGCGATTACGGCGCGGCGATCCTGCCGCTGCTTGAAGGACTTCCGTGGGAGGGGGACAAAAGGTGGTATAAGAGCCTGCTGACCGATGTGCGGGCACAGGCGGCATTCTATCCGCTCTTTTTACAGCCGCCGATGACACAGGGCGAGGCGCTGACGGCGACGGAGCTGCAGGTCCTGCGCCTTTTGTGCGCGGATAAGAGCAATGCCGAGATCGGCCGCATCATGGACATCAAGCTCCCCACCGTGAAGACGCACGTAAGTCACGTCCTGGCTAAGCTCGGCGTGAGCCGCCGCAGCGAGGCGAAAACGGCTGCGCAGAGGCTTCGCCTGCTTCCGCGTGAGCAATGAGAACAAAAGAGAACAACTGCCGAAAAAGAACAAGCCGGCGGCCGATTCGGTCGCCGGCTTGTTGTCATTTGACAAATTCATGTCAAATCTGTCATGTTTGGCTTGTGTTCAGACGTCCGGTGCGGTATAATCATCGAAGAAAAGCCTGTATATTATTCAAAAAAACGATATGTTTTGCCGCGTAGGATGAGAAAGGAAGCCTCATGTCTGATTTGGAAGATATCCGCCTGTCGGTCGAGCGATTCGTCACGGCGGTGAGCAACTCGATGCGCCTGGAGGTCGCCGTGTTCGACAGCGACAGTCAGCTCTTTTACTGCACGCCGACCTATGTGAAGAAAAAGGGCCGCACCGTGCACACGCCCTCGCTGCGCGAGGTCATGGAGAATGGCAGCGTGCTGGTCAACAAGCCCGGCGAGATGGCCTCGTGCATCGGCTGCCGCTTCAAGACGCACTGCCCCTCGACCATCGAGATCCTCTGCTGCATCCGCGCGGACACGCGGATCGCGGGCGTGCTCGCCTTTACGTCCTTCACCAAGGAGGGGCAGAAGCGCATCACGGAGAACACCTCTGTCTACCTGAACGCCATTACCGAGCTTGCGAACATGATCGGCAGCCTGCTGCTTTCGCGCGACGGCGGGGCGAGCCCGGTCAATCTGGACGCAAACCTGCTGGCGTCGATGGAGCTGTGCAACCAGCCGATGCTGCTCACCGACGCGCACGGCGTCATTTTGCAGTACAACCAGCTCGCGGCGAATCTCTTCCGCGTGTGCGATATTTCGACGACCTCTCTCTGGCAGCTCTTCCCGCACTCGGTCGTTAAACGCATCATGGAGGGCAACAACTTATATGAGAAGAGCGTCAGCATCGGCGACTCGACCACGAAGATATCCACCCGCGCCATCGTGGTCGACGATCAGGTGACGGGCTTTTTCATCCGTCTGTCCGATAACCTCTACAAGCCCTCGAAGGACACAAGCTATTTCGAGGGCATCATCGGCTCCAGCCCGGCCATCACCCGTGTGCAGAAGGTCATCAAGCGCATCGCCGACAGCCCTACGCCCGTGCTCATCACAGGCGAGACCGGCACCGGTAAGGAGCTCATCGCGCGTGCCATCCACGAGCAGAGCGGCCGCAACAAGTATCCCTTTATCGCCATCAACTGCTCCAGCATCCCCGATAATCTCTTCGAGAGCGAGCTCTTCGGCTATGAGGAGGGCTCCTTCACGGGCGCGAAGAAGGGCGGCAAGATCGGCAAGATCGAAATGGCGCAGGGCGGCACGCTCTTTTTGGATGAGATCGGCGAAATGCCGCTCTTTGCCCAGCCCAAGCTCCTGCGCATCCTGCAGGAATACGAGCTTGAGCGCATCGGCTCGAGCAAGAAGATCCACCTTGACATCCGCATCATCGCCGCGACGAACCGCGACCTTGCCGACATGGTCGACGAGGGCAAGTTCCGCAGCGACCTCTACTACCGTATCAACGTCATCAATCTTGAGCTGCCGCCGCTGCGCGCCCGCAGGGACGATATCATTCCGCTGGCGGAGAATTACCTTAAAAAGATCAAGGCGAAGATGAATACGCCGCTGACGTCCATCTCGCAGGAGGCGAACGAGGTGCTGCTGGATTACGACTGGCCCGGCAACATCCGTCAGCTCCAAAATGTCATCGAATACGCGGCGAATCTCTGTGAGTCCGACACGCTGATGCCCTCCGACCTGCCTGCATCCGTCCGCGAACGGGAGGTGCTGCCGGGACGTCCGGAAGCAAAGCTGAGCGCGGGCGACTCGCGTGACTCGGATATTCTGGCAATGCTCGAAAAATACGGCTACACGCTCGAAGGAAAAAAGAAGATCGCCGAGGAGCTCGGCATCAGCCTGCGCACGCTCTACCGGCGCATCAGTCATTTGCAGGACGGCGCGGGGCACGAATAATTTGTCGTTATTTGTCATGAAATGGCACGGCTTTATGCAGCCGTGCCATTTTTGCCATTTGGATGGCAACCAAATGCGAGTTTTGCTGCCAACCAATCGGCGCGAAAAAACGGACAAATGAAAAAAATTAAACGCAAAAAGGATGCTTTTTCCCTATGAAGCGGCAAGAAAAGGCACACTTTTTCAATATAGACAAAAAAGTTTGAAATCGCTTCCGATTTTTGGCACATAATTTGCTTTACTGTAGTGCAGAAAGCCTTGATGACCCGTTGCCATGATTTTTGGGAAATGCCGGTTAGACCCTTTGACGTGCGGCGGGGAAAAGGACAAATTAGGAGGATAAAAAATGGACGTTAACTATGGCCTACTGGCTCTGATCCCGCCTGTTGTCGCGATCACGCTGTGCTTCGTGACCAAGCAGGTACTTGTCTCCATGTTCGCCGGTCTTTTCGCCGGTGCGCTGGTCATCTGCGGTTGGAATCCGCTCAGTGCTGTTGCGTACTCGCTGCAGACGCTCGCCGATAATATGGCGGATAACGTGATCCTGCTGATGTTCACTCTGTTCATGGGCGTCGGCATCTCCTTCATCTGGAAGCTCGGCGGCAGCTTTGCGCTGGCAGAGGCGGCCAAGAGAAGATTCAAGAAGAGACGCTCCGTGTGCCTGGGTACCTGGGGCCTCGGTATGCTGTGCTCCGTGAACGACTGCCTGGTCGCCGCGGTCGACGGCAACGTGTTCCGTGATATCTGCAAGGAGTACCGCATCTCTTCCGAGAAGTTCTCTTACGTGCTCGACTCCACCGCGGCTCCCGCGGCTGCGCTGTTCATCTCCGACTGGATCGCCTACCAGATCAGCATGATCGGTCAGGGCCTTGACGCCGCCGGCATTGAGGGCGTTACTGCCGTCAGCGCATACATCAGCGGCCTACCCTTCAATATGTACTCCATCCTGACGCTCATCTTCGTCGGCATGATGATGTACACCGGCCGCGACTACGGCCCGATGCTCAAGGCTGAGGTCCGTGCGCTCACCAAGGGCGAGTTCGTCTCCCCCACCGCTAAGCCCATGCTGGACGTCGGTTCCGAGCTCGGCGAGGCCAAGAAGACCAAGCCCATGATCCGCAGCTTCGTTCTCCCCATCGCCGTTGCTTTCATCATCATCATCGGCGGTATCCTTTACACCGGCATCACCAACCCCGACCGCAGCGGCTCCGGCCTGATGGCCATCCTTGACGCCTGCGACGCGCAGCTCGCTCTGTATTGGGGCGCGTTCGGCATGGCAATGACCGGCGTTGTTGTCGCTCTCGTTTCCAAGATCATGTCCTTTGAAGAGACCATGACCACCGTCGTCGACGGCTTCAAGCTCATGAGCATGACCGGCGCTATCCTCGTTCTCGCCTGGTCCCTCGGCTCCGTCACGAAGAGCATGGGCCTCGGCAACTTCGTTGCGACCTATGTTGGCGGCAACATCCCCACCGGCCTGCTCCCGCTGCTGGTCCTCGTCTGCTCCTGCCTCGTCGCGTTCGCGACCGGTACCTCCTGGGGCACCATGGCCATCATGACCCCGCTCGCCATCCAGCTCGGCTATGCTGTCACCGGCGACGTGCTCTTCTCCACCGGCATGACCGGCGCCGTCCTTTCCGGCGCGATCTTCGGCGACCACTGCTCCCCCGTTTCCGATACGACTGTTATGGCCTCCATCTTCTCCGGCGCTGACCACATCGACCACGTCGGTACGCAGGTGCCTTACGCCGTCACCGTCATCTCCGTCATCGCAGTGCTGTACGTGATCTTCGGCTTCACGGAGATCTCCCCGTTCATCCTGCTGCTCATCGGTGTCGTCACGCTGTATGTCCTGCAGATCGTTCTGCACAAGTTCTCCATGAAGAAGTACGGCATTGACCCGAACTACACCAAGTTTATGACGGAGGATCACAAGAAGGCGTAAGCCGTCCTGTGTCCCCCCGAGCGTTGACCGGAACGTTATTTCAAAAGGACCGCTGAGTTTTCAGCGGTCCTTTTTTGCGCCCTGTGGGTTGGAAAGGAATGAGAAAAGGGGCCTCCAAAACGGCGTTTTGCGTCAGGACGGGCAGGGGAGAATGCGAAAAAAGAGCAAAAATCATACTTTGAGATGATTTAATACTTGCAACATAGGTAATTCCCTGTTACAATTTTATTCCAACAAAGTTTTTGGAGGGATATCGTGAAAAGAGGGCCTTATTCCAAAGGAATTTTGATGAAGCGGAAGATTTTGAGCGCCTCGGCCAAGGTCTTTCTGGAGCGCGGTTACGCGGGCACGTCGAGCAAGATGGTCGCGGACCTTGTGGGCGTGTCGAACGGCTCGCCGTTCTTCCATTACGGCAACAAGGAGGGCGTGCTGCTCGAATTTGTCAAGCGGATGTTCTCCGGCCAGTTCCGCATTGCGGAGCGGCTTGCCGGCACGGTGACCGATCCACTGATGCTCTATGGGCTGGAAACGGCGCTGCAAATGCACATCGTCGAGCTCTCCGAGCCGCTGCGCGAGCTGTATGTCACGGCGTACACGCTGCCAAGCACCTCGGCCTTCATCAATGAGGGCATGGAGAAGAAGCTTGCCGCTATCTTTGGCGAATATCTGCCGCAGGCGACGGAACAGGACTGGTTTGAGCTTGAGCTGGCGAGCTCCGGCATCATGCGCAGCTTTATGCTTCGCCCCTGTACGCAGGAGCGCCCCATGGCGGCCAAGCTGCGCAATTACCTCTCCTGCTGCTATAAGCTCTTCGACGTGCCGCGCGAGCGCTATGAGCCTGTTGTCAAGCAGATCGTGCGCATTGACCTGACGAAGACCGCACAGGATATCATCGACGAGACCGTTCGCCAGGTGGACGCGGGCTACGAGGCTGCCATGGCCGGGATAGATGGGCCGGACGAGCCGGACGCCGTCGCTTTGTAGATCGGCAAGATGAGAAACGGGGACCGGATATCCGGCCCCGTTTTGTCGCATAAGGCTGCGGCCGACAAAAAGCAGTCTGCCGTGCGGCGGACTGCTTTCCTGCGGAAGAGAACAGGCACGCTCGCTGCGCGCGGCGCAGCTTGACAGGCTCCGCCGCGCGCAGGAGACAAAAGGGCAGGGGAAATGCCGCCCTTACGGGCAGTATGCGCAGAAATTCCTTGAAAATACATGATTGATTTTTCGTATTATTGCGATATAATCCTTTATAGTGTGCGCCCGCGCTGTAAAGCGGCGGGCGTATCTCTGTGAGCACGGGGAGGGAAGCCTATGCGCGCCTGGGCGCATTTCAAGACCATCACGCATCACCGCCATCTGGTGCGCGAGCACTGCTTCCGGCTGGGGCTCTACCGGCAGGGACTGACGCATGATCTGAGCAAATACAGCCCACAGGAATTCTGGCGCGGCGTGAAATACTATCAGGGTGACCGCAGCCCGAACGATGCCGAGCGCCGCGAAAATGGCGTGAGCCTTGCCTGGCTGCATCACAAGGGCCGCAACCGCCACCACTTTGAGTACTGGATCGACTACTGCATCGACCCGGACGGCAAGGTCTACATGGGCGGATGCAAAATGCCGCTCAAATACGTTGCCGAAATGTTCTGCGACCGCATTGCTGCCTGCAAGGTCTACCAGGGCGAGAAGTATACCGACGCCTCGGCCTACGACTACTATGTGCGCTCGCAGAAGCATATCCTCATCCACCCCGAAACCGGTGCGCTCATCGAAAAAATGCTGCTCGTGCTGAAGGAGGAGGGCGAGGATGCGGCCTTTGCCTATGTGCGCTCCCTTCTTGCGCAGGAACGAAAAGCAAACGCGAGGTAGAAAAGCATCCCTTTTCACTTGCAATTTCTTACTTTTGCGAGTAAAATATTCTTTATCATTTTCATTATTCTTTACAGAGGACGGACAAGTATCAATGATTCATCCCTACAAGACGCGCGAGGGCGGCGCGACCGTGACGGTCTTCGTACCGTACGACTGTCGTAATCATTGCCCCTTCTGCGTGAACAAACAGGAGTATGCCCATGCCGAGGGCTTCAGTGTGGAGGCGATCCTGAAGAGCATCGCTGTGATGGACGAGATCACGCCATACTGCGATTTTGTTTTCACCGGCGGCGAGCCGTTTGCGGAGCTGGATTCCTTGCAGCGGATGCTCGACGCGGTACCCAAAACCCATAAGGTGTATATCAACACGACCTTCCCCGTGCAGCCGGGCTGCAGCGCGGAGGAGATGATCGCCTTCACCGAGCGCAACCGTGACAAGATCACCTGCATCAATGTCTCACGCCACCTGACGAAGTATGTCGAGGAGTCGCCCGATGAGGTCGTGGCGAAGATCGCCACGAAAAAGCGCGTGAACTGCGTGTTGTATATGGACTATCCCGCCGATGAGCTCGAAGCCTACGCCGAGCGCTGGCGCAAGTACGATATCCCCGTGCAGTTCCGCTACGACTATACCGAGACCACGCCCGAAAACCTCTACCGGGAAGAGGGCGACAGGATCCTGGCAGACCTTAAAAAGCATTTCACCTACAAGGGGCTCGACGGCTGCCGGATGCGCAACGGCTATCACTTTGACTACAAGGGCCTGCACATGACCTACCACAAGACCCTGCCCTACTCCACCATCGTGGAAACGGGCGAGGACGGCGTGACGTATGATATCCTCTACGATATCCTCATCAAGCAGAACGGAGACATCCATTCCGACTGGACGGGCGCTGCGCTCGATGTGGACAGGTACCGCAAGGTCGTCTACGAGCCATACGATCTGCGCGTGCGCGAGGGCACGATCGACTTTTAAGGCAAGATGGAGCTACGGACCATCGACAGCCGCGCGTGCAAGGATAAAAGCGACCCCGTAGTGTATGCGGTGCTCGGCGCACTGGGCCACGGGCTCAAAATGCTCGCCGGCGGCGGCCACTGAGAAGAAAAACAGAAGCGCTCCCCAACGCAGATGCGTTGGGGAGCGCTTTTTACGCATTTTCCACCGGGATGCTGATCTCGGTGATGAACTTTTCCGTGTCGTTTGTAAAGCCATAGTCGATGAGGGCGATCTCACGCGAAAATCCGGCAACGCGCAGGCCGCTTTCGGCGATGAAGCCGAGCAGCCGCCGGTACTGCTCGGGCGCTTGCCGGTGGTGGCCGTGGAAGCGCACGCGGACGCAGCGCATTTCGGGCAGTGTGAGCGTTTCGCCCTTGACGCGGTCGGCGCTGTCGAGCACGAGAAACGTGCCGTCGTACTGCTCGAAAAGCCCGGCCTCCAGATGCTCACGCGATACGCTGAAGCCGACCTTGCCGAGGAAGACGAGCGCTTCCGACTGCGCGGCGACGAGCTTGCTCGTCGAAAGCTCGAGGTCGGTGTAGTCCTGCGCGGTCAGCGTGGCTTCTACCCAGAAAAGGCGGCAGGCGGGCGCTGTGATGAGTTCGATCGTGCCGAGCGGGGCGCGCTGCACCTCGCGCAGCTGGCGCAGCCGCGTGTCGATCTTGCGCTGGATGAGCTTCAGCTCGCGCTGCTTCAGCTCGAGCGCGGCCTTCTGCGTGCGCAGCTTCTCCTCGATGGTCTCTACATCGCGGTTTTGCAGAAAATCTGCGATCTCGCGCAGCGGCATATCGAGCGCGCGCAGATACCGGATGGTGTTGAGCGGCTCAAACTGCCGCGTGCTGAAGTAGCGATAGCCCGTGGCAGGGTCGATATATTCGGGGGTGATCAGGCCGAGTGTCTCATAATGGCGCAGGCTGCTCACGCTGAGATGGAAAAGCGATGCGACCTCGCCGATAGAATAAAGCTGCGGATGAATCATGCTATCCCTCCCGGGCGCGCCGCTCGCGGCGCAGGATGATGGCGTAGGCGATCACGCAGACGAGGATGGAGAACAGCGACCCCGATGCGCTGGCAAGGCCCATGGGCAGCAGCGTCTGCGGGAAATACCGGGAGGCAAGATACGCGCCGGGAACGCGAATAAGCACGATCGAGAGGAAATTGTGCAAAAACGAGATGCCCGACTTGCCGCAGGCGCAGAAATAACCGCTGAAGCTGAACTGCACGCCGGCAAAGAAGCTGTCCCAGATGTAGCCACACAGATATTGCCCGCCCGCGGCGGCGACGGCGGCATCAGGCGTGAAGAGGCCGACGAGCGGCTCGGCGATAAACAGGGTGAGGATGACGACCGCGATGCCGAACGAGCAGGCGATCATCGCGGCGTAGCGCAGCGTGAGACGCGCGCGCTCGGGCTTGCCCGCGCCGATATTCTGCGCGCCGAGCGCCGAGACGGTCGAGAGCATCGACGACGGAATGAGGAAGAGGAAGCCGATGATCTTTTCCACAATGCCGACGGCGGCCGCGTCGGTCAGGCCGCGGCGGTTGGCGATGATCGTGATGATGACGAACGAGACCTGGATGAAGCCGTCCTGCAGCGCGACCGGGACGCCGATCTTCAAAAGCTTTTCCATCACGCTGCGGCAGGGGCGGAGGTCCGCGCGGCGGACGGAGATGAGCTGCTTTTTCCGGATGACCGCGAGCGAAATGACGACGCTCACCGCCTGCGAGAGCGTGGTGCCAAGCGCCGCGCCCGCGGGACCGAGGCGCAGCGTGCCCATGAAGTAATAGTCGAGCGCGATGTTGACGACGCAGGCCACGGCGATAAAGTACATGGGACTTTTGCTGTCGCCAAGGCCGCGGAAGATCGAGGCGATGATGTTGTACGCCGTGATGAACGGAATGCCGATAAAGCAGATGGTGAGATAGTCGAGCGTGCCGGACACAGCCTCTTCCGGTGTGGACATGACGGAGACGATGCTGCCGCGCAACACAAGCAGCACAAAGAGCAGCACGACGGAAAGGCTCATGAAAAGCGTGACCGTGTTGCCGATGGCGGCGGAGGCGTCTTTTTTTGCGCCGCGCCCGGTCGCCTGTGCGATGCTGACCGTTGCACCCATCGCAAGTCCGACGAGCATGACGGTGAGCATATGCATCACCTGAGAGCCGATGGAAACGGCGGTCGTGCTGGCAACGCCCTCAAACTGGCCGATGATAAAAAGGTCGGCCATGCCGTAGAGCGTCTGCAAAAAGTAGGAGAGCAGGTAGGGCAGCGAGAAGGAAACAACATTTTTCAGCACACTGCCCTGTGTCAAATTCTTTTCCATGGGAGGGACCTCGCAGTACAGGATACAGGCATCATAAACTCTATAACGGTTGTAGAGTCAAGACAAAAATCAAGCGGGTCGGCCGCCTGCAGGCCATTGTAAAAAATATCATGCAGAAAGTCAATATGAACGTAATATAACGAAAAAACGGCGGTCCGGGACGATTCCTCGTTCCGGACCGCCGCGCTTATTCTGCTTTACATCCGCCCGTAGATATGGGTCATCTCGCGGATGCGCGCGGCAAGGTCCTCGCCTGCCTCACCGGGAAGCAAACGCCATTGCCAGTTGCCGCAATCCGTGCCGGGGGTGTTCATGCGGCTGCCTTCACCGAGCGACAGCCAGTCCTGCATCTGCGCAATGAAGAGCCTGCTGCCGCAGCTCATGCCGCCGCGGATGATACCGCTGACGAAGCCCTCTTCCTCATTCAGACCCAGGTATTTTTTCGCAAACGCGAGCTCCGCCGCTCCTGCCTCCGCGCACCAGAGGGCGAGGGGCGCGTTGTCGTGCGTGCCGGTGTAGCAAATGCTGTTTTCGCCGCAGCGGTGGGGCAGGTAGTCGCTGAGCGTTTCGGGGTCAAAGGCGAATTCCAGCACCTTCATACCGGGAAGACCGGAGTCCTTGCGTAGCTGCGTGACGTCGGGCGACGGCGCGCCGAGGTCCTCAGCGATAAAGTCGAGGCCGCGGAACCAGCTGGTCAGCACGCCGACAAGCGCCATGCCGGGCCCCTTGACCCAGCGGCCGTTTTTTGCGGTCTTCTCGCCGCGGGGCACGGCCCAATAGCTTGCCAAGCCGCGGAAATGGTCGATGCGCAGCACGTCGAAGAGCTTCTGCGCCCCGCCGACGCGCCGGATCCACCAGCCATAGCCGTCGCGGGCCATCGCGTCGTAATCGTAGAGCGGATTGCCCCAGAGCTGGCCATCCTTGCTGAAGTAGTCGGGCGGCACGCCGGCGACCTCGGTGGGGACGCCGCGTTGATCGAGTTGGAACATCTCCGGCTCTGCCCACACGTCGGCAGAGTCCATTGCCACATAGATGGGCAGATCGCCGATGATGCGGATGCCGAGCGAGTGGATATACGCTTTGAGCGCATCCCACTGGCGGAAGAAGAGAAACTGAATGTAGGTGAAAAGCTCCACGTCCTCGCGCAGCTCGGTGCGGCAGCGCTCGAGGACCTCCCGGCTTTTGCGGCAGCGAATGTCCTCGTCATCCCATTCCGTCCACGGCTTCATACCGAAGCGGCGCTTGAGCGCCATGAAGAGCGCGTAATCGGGCAGCCAGGCCTCGTTTTCCCGCGCAAAGGCCTCGATCGCCTCGCGGTCGCGCGTATAGCCGCGCGCCTTGGCCTTTTCGAGGAGCGGAAAACGGCTTTCATAGAGCCTGCCGTAGTCGACGCGGCGGGGGTCGCCGCCGTGATTGCAGGCGTCGGCCTCTTCACGTGTCAGAAGACCGTCCGCAGCGAGGAGGTCGAGGTCGATGAAATACGGGTTGCCCGCAAACGAGGAAAAGCTCTGATACGGCGAGTCGCCGTAGCTCGTCGGGCCGAGCGGCAGGAGCTGCCAGTACTTCTGGCCTGCGGCGGCGAGAAAATCGGCAAATTCATAGGCTGCCCTGCCCATCGTGCCGATGCCGTGGGGCGAGGGCAGCGACGAGAGCGGCAGCAGAATGCCGGCGGAGCGTTTGATCATAGAAACAAATCCCTCACTTCCTGCTTACTGACGGGCAGTATAGCACGAAATGAGGGATATGTCATCGGGAATAACGGGAAAAGAAAAATTACTTGAGCAGCAGCTCCGCGATCTGGATGGTGTTGGTGGCAGCGCCCTTGCGGACCTGGTCGCCGCAGCACCAGAGGTTCAGACCGCGCTCGTCGGTCAGGTCCTCACGAATGCGGCCGACATAGACGATGTCCTGATCGGACGTGTCGAGCGGCATGGGGTAGACTTTGTTCTTGAGGTCGTCGACGAGCTTGCAGCCCGGGGCGTTTGCGATGAGCTCCTTGGCACGCTCGACGCTGATCTTCTCCTTCGTGCGCAGCACGACGGATACGCTGTGGCTGCGGATGACGGGCACGCGCGCGCAGGTGCAGCTGACCTTCATCTCGGGCAGGTGGAGGATCTTGCGGCCCTCGTTCTGCATCTTCATCTCCTCGCTGGTGTAGCCCTCAAAGGCCTCGCCGCCGATCTGGGGGATGATGTTGTACGCGATCTGATACTGGAAGACCTTGGGCTCAAGGTGCTTGCCCTCGGAAAGGGCCTTGACCTCATTGTTGAGTTCGTCGATGCCGCCCTTGCCCGCGCCGCTGACGGCCTGGTAGGAAGAGGCGATGATCGTCTCGATGGGGCTCTCCTTGGCGAGGGCGTTAATGGCCACGAGGGTCACGATGGTGGTGCAGTTGGGGTTCGAGATGATGCCCTTGTGCCACTTCACGTCCTCGGGGTTGATCTCGGGGATGACAAGGGGAACGTTGCGGTCGAGGCGGAACGCGCTCGAATTGTCGACGAACACCGCGCCCGCCTTGACGATCGAGGGAGCAAAACGCTCGGCGATGTCGTTCTCGGCCGCGCCGAGGACGATATCAAGGCCCTCAAACGCGTCGTCAGACGCCTCGACGATGGTGCACTCCTGACCGCGGAACATGATTTTGCTGCCCGCGCTTCTGGCGCTTGCGATGGGACGAAGGGACGCAACGGGGAAGTTGCGCTCTTCGAGAATTTTGATCATTTCCTGACCGACGGCGCCGGTGGCGCCGAGAATACCGACATTGACCTGTTTCATTACACTACATTCTCCTTCACAAAACTATTGTACAGGACACGGATGGCCTGTTCGAAATCTTTTTCTTCCACGCCCACGATGATGTTGAGCTCTTCGGGGCCCTGCGTGATCATGCGGATGTTCACGCCGTTTTCGCCGAGCTTGGCGAAAATCTTACCGGAAACGCCGGGACGGTACGCCATCTTGCGGCCAACGGCGGCGACAATGGCGATGTGCTCCGTTACGGTTATCTTATTCGGCTGCACTTCCTTTTGCAGCTCGCCCAGCATTTCGTAGAGCGAGCGGGAAACCTTGTCGGACGAGACGACGAGCGAGACATTGTCGATGCCGGACGGCAGATATTCGACATTGACCTCGTGCTTGGCGAGCACGTTGAGAATTTTGACGAGAGAGCCCGGCTCGCTCGACATACCGGTCTTGGCGATGGTGATGATGGAGAATCCCTTCTTGCCGGCGATGCCGGTGATGAAGCCGCCCTCCTCCGGCTCGTCGCCGATGGATTCCAGGATCATCGTGCCCGGATGGTCGGGGGCGTTGGTGTTGCGGATGTTGAGCGGGATGTTCTTCTCGCGTACGGGGAAGATCGTGCCTTCGTGCAGCACCTGCGCGCCGATGTAGCTCAGCTCGCGCAGCTCGCTGTAGGTCACGCGGCGGATGGGCTCGGGATCGTCGACGATGCGGGGGTCGGCCATCAGGATGCCGGAGACGTCCGTCCAGTTTTCGTACACGTCCGCGCCGAGTGCCGCCGCCGCGAGTGCGCCGGTGATATCGCTGCCGCCGCGGGAGAAGGTGCGGATGTGGCCGTCGGGCATCACGCCGTAAAAGCCGGGGATGACGACCCTGCGGTCCTCGGCAAGAGAACGCAGCGCCGCATAGGAGGCCTCCTGATCGACGGTGCCGTCGAACTTGAACTTGATCCAGCGGGCCGCGTCAATGAACTCGTAGCCGAGGTACTCGGCCATCAGACGCGCGGAGAAGTATTCACCGCGCGAGGCGAGCTCATCCTGGCTGATGCCGTTTTTCATCTTCTCCCACAGCTCGTCAAATTCCTTGTCGAGGCTGAGCTTGAGGCCGCATTCGGCGATGATCTCGTTGTAGCGGTCGCGGATCATGGCGAAGATATCCTCGCACGAAACGCCATACTTAATGTGTGCGGCGCAGAGATAGAGCAGATCGGTGATCTTGTGGTCGCCGGAGAAGCGCTTGCCCGGCGCGGAGACGATGACCACGCGGCGGGCGGGGTCTGCGTCCACAATGGATTTCACTTTGGCGAACTGGTGCGCGTCGGCGAGCGAGGAGCCGCCGAATTTCAAAACTTTGAGCATGGGAATTAGTCCTCATCGACCGCGTAGCGCGCAAGGAGCGCGTGCGGGTCATCCTTTCGGTAAGATTCATAGGCATCGAACGCCTCGCGAGCGCTGCACTCGCGGGTAAAGTATTCGCCCATGCAGCGGAACAGCCACTTGCCCTGCGCGCCCGAAAGATGCACGGGGCGGGGGACAAAGGAGTCAGAGTAGAAGCTGCGGCAGCCGCCGGCAATGTCGAGGCAGTCGCGCAGGACGTTCGAGCCGGTGGGATAGCCGCCCGCGCCCGCGCCGGAAAAGCTCTGCTTGCCAAAGCGCGCGGCGTAGAGCGTAACGAGGTTGCCGGTGCCGTCGGTGTGCGCTTCGGGCGCAGAGGAGGGGAAGAGCGTCGGGCAGACGAACGCGGCCACGGCGCTGCCGGACTTTTCCGCGCGGGCAATGAGCTTGTAGGTCAGCCCCTCGTCCTTCGCCCTGGCAATGTCCGCCGCCGTGACGGACGAAATGCCGACGCAGGGAATGTCCTCTTCCCTGACATTGACGCCGAAGGCAAGGTCGGCGGAGAGGACGAGCTTGCGCCGCGCGTCCAGCCCCTCAACATCGGCGGTGGGGTCTGCCTCGGCGTAGCCGAGCTCCTGTGCCTTGCGGAGGGCGGGCGCATAGTCCGCGCCGGAGTTCGTCATGGCGGAGAGCATATAGTTCGTCGTGCCGTTCAGGATGCCCTCGACCGCAGTGATCTCATCGAGCGCGGCGGCGCGGGAAAGAGACGTGAGCCAGGGGATGCCGCCGCCCGCGGCGGCGGTGCAGCGCAGCGCCACGCCCTGCTCTTTGGCAAGGCTCGTCAGCTCGTCGAAGTGGGCGCACATGAGCTGCTTGTTCGCGGTGACGACGTGCTTGCCCGCGCGCATGGCTGCGCAGAGATAGCTGTATGCCGGCTCGATGCCGCCCATGACCTCTACTACAATATCAATAGAGGGGTCGCGCACGATCTCGTCGTAGTCTGCGGTCACGGAGCAGGTGAGCTCCGGGCGCGGACGGCGGGAGAGCACGGCAGAAACGTGCAGGTCGGTGCGCCCTTCACATAATTTATAAAAGTGGGAGCCGACCGTGCCGAAGCCCAGCAGTGCGATATTCACGGAAAATGACCTTCTTTCTTGTTTGGATACTCCGTCAAGTGCGGACGAAACTGTTAGCTTTCACAAAAATGTCTTTCTGACAAAAACACTTGACTTTTTGATGGGAACAATATAACATAGCGTTTGTGAAAATACAATAGGGAAAACCAAAAAACTTTTCCCGTGGGATACAGGAGGAACCATCCATGCAGTACCAGAGCACGCGTGATAAAAACCTGAAGGCCAGCAGCGCACAGGCGGTGCTGAACGGCCTTGCACCTGACGGCGGCCTTTATACGATGCCGTCCTTTGACGAGGCCCGCTTCGACTACCGTGAAGTGCTGGATCTTGATACCTTCGCCATGTCCGCAAGGATCCTCTCCAAGCTCCTGCCGGACTTCTCCGAAGAGGAGATGACAAAGCTCGTCCATGACGGCTATGCCGGCAAATTCGAGACGGACCACCTCACACCGACCGTTCCCGTCGGCGAGGACCACATCCTCGAGCTGTTCCGCGGGCCGACGAGTGCCTTTAAGGATGTAGCGCTTTCGATGCTGCCGCGCCTGATGACGGCGGCAAAGGGCAAGTGCGGCTTCACCGACGAGATCATGATCCTCACCGCGACCTCCGGCGATACCGGCAAGGCCGCGATGGAGGGCTTCTGCAACGTGCCGGGCACGCGGATCATTGTCTTCTATCCCTACGGCGGCGTGAGCGCCGTGCAGCAGGCGCAGATGGCGACGCAGGCGGGCGAAAACGTCTGCGTGTGCGCGGTGCGCGGCAATTTTGACGATGCGCAGACGGGCGTGAAGAACATTTTCGCATCTGTCGGCCGCGAGGGTTTGCTCAAGGGGAAGGGCGTGAGCCTGTCCTCTGCCAACTCTATCAATATCGGCCGCCTCGCCCCGCAGGTCGTATACTATTACAGATCGTATGCCGATCTTGTCAAGGCGGGCCGCATCCGGACGGGCGATAAGGTCGACTTCGTCGTGCCGACCGGCAACTTCGGCGATATCCTCGCCGGCTACTTTGCCAAGGAGATGGGCCTTCCCGTCGGCAAGCTCGTGTGCGCCTCCAACGCCAACAACGTGCTGACCGACTTTCTGCGCACGGGCCGCTACGACCGCCGCCGCCCGTTCTACAAGACCGTTTCCCCCTCGATGGATATTCTCGTCTCCAGCAATCTGGAGAGACTGCTGTACCTGCTCTCCGGCGACGACAAGCTCGTTGCGGGCCTGATGAAGAGCCTCAGCGAGGAGGGGGCTTACGAGGTGCCCGCGGAGATGCTTGAAAAGCTGCATGAGCTCTTCTGGGCCGGCTGCTGTGATGATGAGGCTGCGAAGGCCGCCATCGGCAAGGTCTGGAAGGAGGAGCATTACCTCTGCGATACGCACACGGCGGTCGCCTGGGATGTTGCCCAGCAGTATAAGAAGGAAAACCCCGCGCACAACGCTGTCGTCGTGCTCTCCACCGCCTCTCCCTACAAGTTCCCCGCCGCCGTGCTCGAGGGCATCGGCGAGCAGGCGAAGGGCGACGAATTTGACGTGATGGAGCAGCTCCACGATGTGACGGGCGTGCCGGTGCCGAAGAATCTTGCCTCGCTGCGCGAGCGCGCGGTGCGCCACCGCGACGTCATCGAGCGGGACGAAATGCTCGATTATGTGCTCGGCAAGGCCGCTGCGAAAAAGTGATAAAGGAGAATAATCATGTATATTACCTGCCTTGATATGGAGGGCGTGCTCGTCCCCGAGATCTGGATCGAATTCGCCCGCGGGAGCGGCATCCCCGAGCTGACGCGCACGACGCGCGACGAGCCGGACTACGATAAGCTGATGAAATGGCGCATGGGCGTGCTTCGCGAGCACGGCCTGGGACTGAAGGAAATTCAGGAGACAATCGCGCGCATCGACCCGCTGCCGGGGGCAAAGGAATTCCTCGACAAGCTCCGCAGCGAGACGCAGGCCATCATTCTGAGCGATACCTTTGAGGAATTTGCACAACCGCTGATGAAAAAACTCGGCTGGCCGACCATTTTCTGCAACTCTCTTGCGGTGGATGCCGACGGCTTTATCTGCGGCGTGAAGATGCGCTGCGAGCATTCCAAGCTTACGACCGTGCGCGGTTTGCAGTCCATCGGCTTTGAAACCATCGCCAGCGGCGACAGCTACAACGACCTTGAAATGATCGAGGCATCCAAGGCTGGCTTTCTCTTCCGCACGACCGAGCAGATCAAGCGGGAATACCCGCATCTTCCGGCGTTTGAAAGCTATGACGAATTATTGAACGCGATCGAAGACGTCATTCATGAATAATAATGAATGAGTAATCGTGTAAACTGAATAAACATTCGTTAAAAATTTGTTCATTTTGACCATTGACTTTTTCTCCCAAAAAATTAATATATTTGGCGAAAGCAAGTTGTATGACAAATTTGCTGTCACACCATGTCAAAAAATAGGAGGAGAAGAAAATGTTTAGCTTCTTGATCTGTCTCGCGTTGCTGATCGGCGGCTACTTCGTTTACGGCAAAGTCGTCGAAAAGACCTTCGGCCCCGATGACCGTGAAACGCCGGCTGTGAAGATCAACGACGGTGTGGACTACATGGTCCTGCCTCAGTGGAAGCTGTTTATGATCCAGCTTCTGAACATTGCCGGTCTCGGCCCGATCTTTGGCGCTCTGAGCGGCGCTCTGTGGGGCCCCGTGGTCTTCCTGTGGATTACCTTCGGTACCATCTTTGCCGGTGCAGTCCACGACTATTTCTCCGGTATGATGAGCGAGCGTAACGAAGGCGCGTCCATCTCCGAGATCTCCGGCATCTACCTCGGCGGCGCAATGAAGAACGTCATGCGCGTGTTCAGCGTGGTGCTGCTCGTGATGGTCGGCACCGTGTTCGCTGTCGGCCCCGCCGGCCTCATCCAGCTGCTGTTCACCAACGGCGGCAGCACCGGCATCGTGTCCAGCAAGCTGTTCTGGCTGGTTCTGATTCTGGTCTACTACTTCATCGCAACGTTCCTGTCCATCGACAAGATTATCGGTAAGATATACCCCCTGTTCGGTATCTGCCTGATCATCATGGCGCTCGGCGTGGCTCTTGGTATCTTCACCAAGGGCTATGAGATCCCCGAGATCTGGAACAACTTCGCCAACCTCCACCCGCAGGGCACTCCGATCTGGAGCTTCATGTTCATCACCGTTGCCTGCGGTGCCATTTCCGGCTTCC